>ENA-OQHA01000189-OQHA01000189.1-human-gut-metagenome-genome-assembly--contig:-NODE-189-length-33674-cov-5.432438_pt1 | contig 33674 bp, 42 predicted proteins | sample MGYA00242558_ERZ504707 | MGnify/ENA primary metagenome ERZ504707 (study PRJEB26092, sample SAMD00036197) | human gut metagenome | host: Homo sapiens | study: EMG produced TPA metagenomics assembly of... | reverse complement strand
CAATCGGCTTGCCGTGCTCGTCCTCCACCTCGCGGCGATCTGCTTCAATCCGGCTCCCACCGAACGATCCGATGTGGAACGTTCCTGATACAGCCATTCGCGCAGCTCGCGCTCTTGGCTACGCGCCAGGGCGAATACGGTGTCGGTTCCTCGGAGTTCAGCTGAATCAGCGCCAACGTTTGCAGCACGCCATCATGCAGATGGGCGGTCATGTCCGCGCGCTCCTCTTCGCGCTCCTTCAATGCCTGCTCGTGGGTGAGTCGTTGCAGCATCGCGTTCGCCCACGGCATCACCGCCACCACGATACCGACGATCATCACGAATCCGCTGGCAACAATGCGTCGAGGAGAGGTGCCCCACCCAGGAATGCTGACATTATGCACATACAATGCCCATCCCATGAAAATCAGTGCGATGCCGCCCAACATAGACAACAGCTGCGTGCCTCGCGGACTAAGATTCATCCATGCCAGTGCGATGCCGCCCAACCCTACCAGCAGCGGAAACACAATCTGGACATCCGCACCGGTGCTGGTGAGCAACAGTCCAGTGGCCATCAACGCGAAACCGGCCAATGCCACGACGGCCGGTTTCGGAGCACGTTGGATGGCCTCGGACAATGATTCCGGTGCGGCAGCCGATTCGTCGTCATGAGCGGCAAGTGGCTGATTGCCTCGCGCAAGCGGCGCCTGATCAACGGGCACTGTGCGAGCCGCAGCCGCCACCGGGTCTCCGGCAGGCATGAACACCCACAGGAATACATAAGCGATGATGCCTGCGCCGTAGAGGACGGTCAGTGCGATGAACGCAATCCGAACCCATGCCACGCCGATGCCCAAGTGCAGGGCGATGCCCTTGCACACGCCGGTGAGCCAACGGCCCTGCCGGGGGCGCATCAACGGCATGCGCGCGGGCAGCAATGGTTCGGGAGATGACGTCATACTCCTATTGTGCCGCGCTCAGGGCGTTACGGCCGGGGTTTTACCCGGTGTTCAGGGAACAATCAGGGTGTTCCCCGAGCGTTGTGGCAGTGGTCGGGCGGTGTAATGGAATCATGAGCAATCCAAACGCGAATCCATATCAGCCACAGCCGCAGCCTGGTCCGCAAAAAACAAGACATCGCGACGCTTCTTCACTTGGGTGCGATCCAGTGGACTGGTTCGCGGCGACGACCGGTGGATCGGCGGCGTATGCAGCGGCATCGCTTTACGGCTTGGCTGGAGCCCCACATTAGTACGTGCGTTGGTGATTGTATGTACATTGTTCTTCGGTTTTGGCGCAGCTCTGTACGCACTCGGCTGGTTTCTGATGCCGGATGTACGCGATGGGCACATCTTGGCCGAGGACCTCATTGCCGGCCAATGGGACTGGAATTGTCTGGGATGCTTCCTGTTCCTCGCCGTGGCAATCGTGATTCCAGGTGCGGGGTGGGGTTGTATTGCGCTCGCCGCCTTAGCGCTATGGCTGTTGGCCAAAAGCGGCATTCGCCAGCAGGAAGGGTACGGATTCGGGGCATCTGCGCCGCGACCGGTTTCACAGCCTGTGTCATATCCAGCTCCACAGCCTGTCTCATATCCAGCTCCACAGCCTGTCTCATATCCAGCCGCGCAACCAGTACCTCAATCTCCTTTGTATTCAGCTCCGCAACCTTTTCCGCAACCTGTTTCACAACCTGTTTCACAAACCGCGCCTAGTGTTTCACAGCCTGTTTCACAGCCTGTCTATCAGTCGATGCCCAGCGTGATGCCGGGTACTGTGCCCGGCGCGATGCCCGGCACAGTACCCAACGGGCCGTTTGCCCCCGACCGTATGAATGCGACGGCCTATGCCCCCACCGAGTCCAAGCGCCGCAAGCCGGCGGGCCCAATCGTGGTCTTGAGCATACTGGGCCTTACCTTCCTCTCCTTTGCCGGTCTGATGGGACTGATTTGGGTAAACGACATGGCATTATCGGCATTATGCGTCTGGGCACCATCTGGATTGCCGCAGTATGCATAGTGATGGGGCTGGTGGTCATCATTCTCGGATTCAGAGGACGGCGTACCGGTGGTCTGATTCCTCTCGGACTGGTTGCCGGTGGATGCGCGCTCTGCATGACCATCGTTTCAGGCACGTATGGCGTGTACTACCGTGATCTTGGTGCCAGCGGCATCAATACTGTTGTTTCACTGAGCCAATCTGTCAGTGCGAGAAACAGCGACGGCATGAACGATGTGCAAAAGGATGGCATCTTCGTTGCCGATGCCAGCGATGCCACGTTTGAAACATTGCAGCAAGGTGTGGCGTTCAGCGGTGAAAACTACAACACCGATCAGGCAATCATTGATTGGTCCGATTGGGACAAGACACATGGACCGCACACGGTGAAGATGCTGGATGGCAAAACTTCCATCAGTAATTGCCCGGTCGGTACCATCACCATAGCCGCAACACAGGCGCAAGTGCATATCGTTCTGCCGGATTCCTGCACTTACGCCTTCGGCACCGCCGACTCCTACTACTCCACTTCGAGTGACGTTGGCGGCAAATACGAGATGGTATACAACAACTACATGGGTCCAAGCTTTGTTTTCTTCGAAGCTGAAAGTGCCACCAATGGGCCTGATCACGAATGGTTGTATAAGGAATCCGCCATGCCGGACAACGGCCCAGAATTAAAAATCAATATTCCCTATGTGGTGGAAGCACGTGTCAACGTGGTGTACGCCTCCGATTGGGAAGGCTCTACGTTCCAGCCGCTTGCCGATATATACGACGGCAACAGTACAAGCAAGAACACAACCGAACAATCGGAATGATCAAGCCGTTGCAACTAGGAGATGGAATCATGACTGATGAAACCAAGGAATTCGCCTCCATCGAGGATGCGACACCGACCACGGCCATACCTTCCGAAACCGACGCGACCACCGCGACCACAACCATGGTGACCGTCGATGACCGAACCGATACCACGGTGCTGCCATCCGCAGCGGATGATGACGAAACGGCTGTGCTGCCCGTCCCCGACAATCATGCGGATGCGTCGGTCTCGGATGTGGATACGCAGGCAACAGCTGCCTCTCCATCGCCCATCGAACCAACCACAGATCGGATTGCCCTGGAAACAGTTGCCGATGCCGTGGAGGGAGATGGTGGGCCGATTCCATCTGCCGATGATGTGCCGATGTACGCAGCATCTTCAGCACGACCTCCCTATGGGCAGTCTCAGACCGCCGGCAAACCATGCCAGCCTGGGGGGAGCGCCAAGAACGTCCAGAGCGCCAAGAACGTCCAGAATGCTAAGGATGTCAAGAGTGCCAAGAACATCCAGAAACAGAGCACCAGCGCGCCTACTGTGGTATTCGGACTATTAGGCGTGATTATCGGCGTGATCGCGCTGGTTTTCGGGTACATATCTCCGGATCGGATGATTTCGTTGTTCTCGCCGAATCCGCAATTGCTGACGGCTATTATTTGCGCCGTAGTGGGACTGATTCTGGTAATAGTGGCCGTTGTATGGGCCATAGTCGGTGCCGTCAAGAAGAGAAAATAGCGTTACAAACCATTGCATTACGGTCCCAGTAGAAGCACATTATGACGGGAGCCGACCGATAAGAGCCGACCGTTCTATGCTGATGGGGGGGAGGCATAGTAACTATGAAACGGATTTCGGCGCGGCGGGTAGCGAGCGTCATCGCCACCGCGATGGCGATGACGCTGGTATTCGCCACACTTGGCTGGGCGATGATGCCGCAATGGAACACACGGCCCTACACCAAGCACATCGCTATCGCTTCTGCCGACACCACCATCACCCCTGCCCATGCGAACATTCCCCACGAGGGGCGATATCGTACGCGTGAAACCCGACTATCCATCAAGACCGGCGACGGCGTCACGCTACCCGCCGTACTACGTGAACCGGTCGGCGCTCCCGGGCCACGCCCGGCTTGTCTGTTCATTCACGGGTCCGGTACCAGTGGTGCCGAGGATTTCGGCGATATCGCCAACGCCATGGCCTCTGCCGGTATCGTGACCTTGGTGCCGGCCAAGCGCAACGACAACTACACCGTGCTGCATCGCGACTACCCGCGTTTTGCTCGCGAATACGGGCGTTCGCTCGACGTGTTGCGTGGCAGAATCGGCGTGGACCCCGCCAAAACCGGCATCTACGCCGAATCCGAAGGCACCTGGATCGCCACGATTCTAACCTCGAAACGGCAAGACATTGCCTTTGCCGTACTTACATCCGCACCGGTGTTCAATGGACGTGAGCAAATGGCCATGGCTGTCAGCGCCTATACGCATGAGGCCGGCGCGCCCAAGCCCGTGGTCAAAGACATGGCCAAATTGATGTCGCTGGACTACGCGCCATTTGATCTAGCCTATGCCGACTTTGATGCCGACCGGTATCTGAAATCCCTCACCATGCCGGTGCTGGTGAACTACGGCACCTACGATACGGCCATGCCCATCGAACAGGGGGCGCAGCGGATCATCGCTACGGCCAACAAGTCCGGCAACGAGAACGTCACCGTACGCTATTTTGCCGGCAACCATCAGATGCGGCTGGTGAGGCTTATTCACCCCGAACCTGCCATTGGCCGAAGGCTATACGCAAGCGCTGGAAAATTGGGTGAACGGTGTGACTGCCGGAACCAAAGCCGATGGATGGGCAACGCCTCAAGTCGCCGGTGCAACACCTCACCAGCGCTTCGCCGCGTCGCAACGTACCAGATCCGGTATCGTCGGCTCGCTTGGCGTGCTGGCCGGTCTGATGGTGGCAGGGCCCGTGCTGATCGTGATGGCGGCGATATTAGGTATTGGCTTGACTGTGTTTTCTTGGCTACAGACGTTGCTGGCCGGGCGACGTAGTGTGGCGACTGTGCGGGCCGTGCATGCGACGCCGAGTGAGCTGGGGGCCGCCCAGCGGCGCATGTTGCACGGCATTGCCGGCTTATCTGCCGGTATCGGCACAGCGGTGATGGTGATTACTGGGCTGTTGTACGGCTATATGAGCGCCGTAGGCGTATCGGCTGTATTGGTTATGCCTCAACCGCGGCTGTTTGCCGTCGGATGGGTGGTGCTGCGAATAGCGACCATGCTGTTGGTGGTGCTGTTTGCTTGGGAAATGGAACGTGTCTGGTATTGCCGCGCCGATATCGTCGGTGTGCGGCGCGTCATATGCGTGATGGTAGCGCTCGGCACTCTCGCCACACTGATGACACTGGCATTTTGGGGCCTATTCTCGCTGTAATTCTGCCGATGTGCGCTGGTAAATGGGGCCTGGCGGGCAGGCTGCGTTGGTGGTCTGGGTGTGGGGCGATCGGCAGATTGCGTTGGCCTGGGTATGGCCGGCCGACGTACATCAGTCGGGGTGTCCGATACACAGTGAATGGCTGAGTATTACGCTTGGGAGGCTTCGGCCTCCTCTAAGGTGTCGAAACCGCCGAGCTGGACTGTGTGCAACAAGGTTTCCTCAGTGATATTGCGTTGCGGGCTGGCTGCGGCGCGCTCGCCAATCATCGCTTCGTAACGTTCGAAGGTCTGGTCGGAATACGTACCAAGCTCGCCGCGCAGATAGGTTTCGAATGAGGTGGCAGATGGTGTGTCTTCGGTGGTGGTGAGTGCGCGCATCGCCTCGCCGAGCTTGGGGTAGCGCTCGCGGAAATCCTTGGCCCAGGCGACCTGCTGGGCGATGACCTGTTCCTGACGGGCCGCGCGCTCTTCAGAGAGACGCGGAATATACGGCTCTATGTTCTTCGTGAAATTTTCCGGTGCGGTGGAGGCCATCATGCGGCCGTATTTTTCGGTCACGAGGTTGCGGCCCACGTGGTCGGCCGCGTCAAGATCAGCGGCATAGCTGGTGAGTAATGGCCGCTCCCATGTGAGGAACTGGGCCAACCGCATCTGGTGGAACACCGGCCAGTTGCCTTGGCATGCCGCGCGTCCACCCTCATTGTTGGTGCGCTGGAACTGATCCCATTCATGACGCACAATAGCCTCGCGCAGTTCATCATCAGTCAGTTCGTTGGTCATCGACGTTCCTTTCACTGATACCTCCCTCTGATGAGGGAGGTGGCACGGCGAAGCCGTGGCAGAGGGAGCTTGAATCTACAAACTTTTAAGCACCGGATCATCAGAGGCGATGTGGTCCTCGACATACGGGCGCTGCCATTCGAGGAAGGTCTCGCCGGACGTGGTCAGGTGTTCGCGTTTGAGTTCCTTGACGATATCCACCGCAATCTGCTCCACAATATCGTTGATTTTCTCGATTGCTGGAGCCGCGCCCTTGCCGCCTTCGCCAAATCCGGCCCCGCCATAGCAGGCTGCCGAACTCAATCGCATCACGGTTTCCAACTGTTCGCCCACGTTCGGCAACAGCGCGAACATCGAGCCAGACAGCTTGCGCAATGCTGCGAACTGCCACTTGTAATACGGCATATAGCCACCACCATCGGCACGTTAACCAGGAACACCAACGAGGCGGTGGCCTGCACGAACTCGTGGATGGACAGCCATGCGGCCGCGCCGTCGCCGCGCTTCAACGAACGCGGCAGATTATATTGACCGGCCTGGGCGATCATGCCGAGTCGCTTGGAGATCAGCGCGAGCCGCACATCGTCGGGCATGTTCTTGAACCCTTGGCGCGTCTTGGAAAACAGACCGGTGGGATCGGCGAACACCTCGCCATTGGTGGCGGCGGCCAAGGTCGATTCCTGAAGCATTAGCCACTCATGCGGCGCGGTCTGCGCCGGCGCAGTGTGATACCCGGTGATCGACTCAAAGAAGTCACCGATGCGGAACACGCCGTCACGGCGATTCGCGCCCTGTGCGCGCGGCGTGACGGGGGAGAGCGGTGCATCAATCGGAGTCGTCATCGCTTCCGCCACATCAGAGGACGCCGCGCCTGACTCGGCAGTGGCGGTATCGTGCGTAGCGGTGCCGGGGGTGGGTGCGTTTGCCGCATCGGGTATGACGGTGGAGCCTGCACCTGCGGAGGGGAATGCTCCGGAAGCATCGGACCTGGCATGCGCCTCGAACGTCACGCGGCCTTGCGCATCCACGCTGAACTTGCGCGGCAGTGCCTCGTAATCGACCTCAAGTTGCTCGCCGATCGCCGCGTAATCCTCATCCGTAAGCCACAGGCAGAAGCGCGGGCCGAAATCGTGGTCCTGCGAATACGCATCATCGAATCCGTAGCATTCCGAGCCATGACCCACCAGACCGGCGGCGATACGCCCGGCATACTGCGGATACTTCGCCGCAATCATCGGCTTGCCCATCTGCGTCCAGAACGCGCGGGCCAGCTTCAGTCCGGACACCGGGCATGCGGAAACGGCCTCGGCCGCGCCCGCAGAACCGGTCGACACCGAAACGGTGGATGGGGAAGATGCCGCGTTCGCACCGGTCTTGCCCTGTGCCGGGCTGTTCGGCAGCCGCGAGCCGGACTGGGGCAGCGCGCCTGCATCGCCGGCAACACCTGCATTGTCAACCGTCACCCCGGCCTGCGCCGCCGCTTCCTCGGCCTGCCGCAGATTGTCGGCGGTGATACGCCAGTAATCGGTGTCCTTGCCGTAACATTCCTCGATCACGGCCAGCGCATGCCGGTATCCAGTAACCGCATCCGCATACCGTCTCTCGGCAAAGCACACCTGCGCGAAGCCCGCCAGTGCGGAGGCATAATGCGCGGAATGTTCCAGATGGCCGGTGCGATAGATTTCCAGCGCCTTGGTGCATGCCAATGCGCGTCCTCCAACTTGTGTTCGGTCAGCAGGGTCAACGCCAGATTCGTGTGCGAGCTGGACACGTCGATATCCGCGTCCGGGTTCACGCTCGAGGCTTCGATAATGCGCAGCGCTTCACGCAACTCCAGTTCCGCCTTGTCGGGCCGATTCGTCTCGCTGTAGAGCATCGACAGATTGTTGTGCAGTGCTGCGAGCCTACGGTCGGTGGGCGCCAGCGAATGCCGGCAGACACTCTGCGCCTGATGATACAAATCCTCGGCCTGATCGTATTGTTTGGCCGCGCGCATCGAGGTGGCGCAATTGATTAGCGTGATGGCCCACGCCTCGGATGTGCCGGTGGTCAAGCCCATACGAGCGGCCAGTTCCAGCGCTCGCTGCACAATCCACTGATTCTCCTTGTGCCGACCTTGCGAGCGATAGAAGCCCATCGTTTCGTTGAGCACGGTGAGCAGTCCGGCCTCGTCGCCGGCGTTTTCCGCGTCCACCATCGCCTGTTCCAAGTACGGGCCGGCTTCGGTGGCGGCCGTGTGGCGATCGAAAATCGCGTCCAGTCCGTTCAGGAATTGTTGGGTATCAAAGGTTGCGGGCGATTGATCGGCATCGTCCGCAACCTGGTTCGCCGTGGAATCGGCACCTTGTGCTGCGGCCGCCGCATCGGTGTCGTCGGCATCGTCTGGACCATGCGCGAATTGCGCGGCGAATTGTTTGAGCAGTGCTTCCTCATCCATACCGCCAGACCTCCCTGAATCGTGTCTGATTTCAGTCTATTAATACTGTGAACAAACACGTCAGGGAGTTTGCTGTGAGCTTGGTCTCAGTCCACCTTGGTTTCGCGCAAGCGGTGAATGGCGTCGGTATCGGTTTCGCAGCGCCACGAGTAGAAGGCCAGCAGCCCTACGGCAAGCAGAGCCAGCGGCATACCGCCCAGGCCGGTATAGCGATAGTTCATCGAGAAGGTGGTGAGCATCGCGCCGCCGACAATCGAGCCGATGGCATTGCCGAAGTTAAACGCCACCTGTACAGCCGCGCCGGCGATCAGCTCGCCGCCGCCCTGGCCGGCTTCGGTCATCAGCAATTGCTGTGGAGCGGAAGTAAAGAACAATCCGATGGCGATCCAGAACGTCAGTACAGCGGTCATCGGCTGATTACCCGGAGTGATAAGCACCAGCAACAAGCCGAGGCAGGAGATGGACTGACCTATTGCGGCCGCGCCGGCATGCCTCCAATGTCGGTCAGACGACCTCCAAGCAGACCGCCGATGACCATACCAAAGCCGGCAAGCATCATCAGCATCGGCACCAGGGAAGACGACCATCCGCCGGTTTTCTGCAGCCAAGGGGAGACGTAGCTCCACCAGCAGAACACACCGGCATTGCCGGTGAACACGGCGGCCAAAATCACCCACGGGCCACGGCGGGTGAGGAACTTGAACTGACCGGCGATGCCTGCGTCCTTGATCGGTGCAACGAAGGGGATCCATGCCAGAACTAGCACGATGGTCATTGCCGCCCATGCAGCCAGAATACCGAATGCGAGGCGCCAGGATAGGAACTCAGCCATCAGGGTGCCCGCCGGTACGCCGAGCATATTGGCTACGGTTTGGCCGGTGACCATTACCGATACGGCTTGTGCTTCTTTGCCCTTGTCGGCCAAGGTTTTGGCGATGAGTGTGGCGGTGCCGAAAAATGCGCCGTGCGGCAGGCCGGCAATGAAGCGCGCGACAATCAGCGTGGCGGCATTGACCGAGAACGCGGAGGCCAGATTACCGATAAGCGCAATCGCCATAAACAATATGATGAGGTTCTTCGGCGGCACCTTGCGGCCGAATACCAGAATCAGTGTGCCGAAGCACACGCCGATCGCATACGCGGAAATGTAATGGCCTGCGGTGGGGATGTCCACGCCGGTGGCGGCCGCGGCCTGCGGCAGAATGCCCATCATCACGAACTCGGCGGCACCGAGAATGAACGCGCCCGAAGCCAGTGCAAGCAGACTCTTCTTCATGGTTCCTCTAATTACTTCAGTATTACTTACAAAAACAGTGCGGCAATCGATTGATTCGAGCGATATATTACGGTGGTCCGCCAACAAATACGGGGGCTTGCCGTGATGTGGTTTGTCGCTGTGTGCGGCGGGTTGTTTACCGCTGTTCGATCGCTTGGTTTGATTGTTGGGACAGGAAACGAAAAACCGGATTGCTGATTTCTCAACAATCCGGTCCAGTTGTCGGGCTGGCGGGATTTGAACCCGCGGCCTCTTCGTCCCGAACGAAGCGCGCTACCAAGCTGCGCTACAGCCCGTTTGGCAACAGATGTAGATATTACATTGTGGTGGTGGACAATGCAAATCGGCATGTCGCGAGTGTTGCGTGATGGTGGATTCGCCATGTGTACAGGTCTCTCAAGCCTTGTGCAGGGCCGGTTTTGCGTCATGTGAGCGGGTGTTCAGATGGCCGTGCGGTCTGCCGGGCTCATAATCGCCGGCCTTGCGTACACTGATGAATCATGGCTGAAGTTGTCGAAAATACCGAAAACACTGAGAATGAAACCCCGGCCGTCCCGCAGATGAGCACCGTCGAACGTGCGGAAATGCTGCTCAAGCAGGACGCCACCATCCGCGAGAAGATCAAGTCCGGTGCCACGCTGGACGAAGCGTGGACCCCTCCAACAAGGAGTTCGGCCCGCTGGCCCACCCCGAGCAGGTGCAGATGCGCGTGGCCAAGCGCGCGATGATGCTTGAGGCCGGCATCGCCCCCTACCCGGTGCACTTGGACGTCACCGACACCATCGAGGCGGTCCGCGCCAAGTATGACGGCAAGCTCGAGGCTGGCGAAGAGACCGAAGACATGGTCGGCATTGCTGGCCGCGTGCTGTTCCTGCGCAACGCGGGCGGCCTGTGCTTCGTGCAGCTGTCCGCCGGTGACGGCACCAAGATTCAGGGCATGATCTCCAAGAAGGAGATTGGCGCCGATTCGCTCAAGCAGTTCAAGCAGCTCGTCGACCTTGGCGATCACTTGTACCTCAAGGGCCGCGTCATCGCCTCCAAGACCGGCGAGCTGTCCGTATTCGCCACTGAGTGGGCTATCGCCTCTAAGGCCCTGCAGCCGCTGCCGGCCCTGCACAAGGACCTGAACGAAGACACCCGCACCCGCAAGCCGTACATCGGCATGATCGCGGACGAGAACATCCGCAACATGGTGCGCAACCGCTCCAAGGCCGTGGCCTCCCTGCGCCGCACCTTTGACGACCACGACTTCCTCGAGGTCGAAACCCCGATGCTGCAGACCCTGCACGGTGGCGCGGCCGCCCGCCCGTTCACCACGCACATGAACGCCTTCGACCTTGACCTGTACCTTCGCATCGCCCCGGAACTGTTCCTCAAGCGCTGCCTGGTCGGCGGCATCGATCGCGTGTTCGAAATCAACCGCGACTTCCGCAATGAGGGCGTCGACGCCACGCACGCCCCCGAATTCACCATGGTCGAGGCCTACCAGGCCTATGGCACCTATGATTCCATCGGCCAGCTGGTCAAGGAGCTCGTGCAGAAGACCGCCATGGACGTCTACGGCTCGCACAAGGTCACCCTGCTCGACGGCACCGAATACGACTTCGGCGGCGAATGGAAGACCATCAGCATGTACGATTCGCTGTCCGAGGCATTGGGCGAGGAAATCGTGCCGAACGGCGGCCCTGAGCATCCCGGCACCTCCGTTGAGCATTTGGGCGCCATCGCCGACAAGCTCGGCGTGGAGCGCGACGACGTGGAGAACCACGGCAAGCTCGTCGAACACCTGTGGGAGCACTTCTACGAGGACAAGCTTTACGAGCCACCTTCGTGCGTGACTTCCCGGTCGAAACCTCCCCGCTGGTCAAGGGCCACCGCACCAAGCCCGGCGTGGTGGAGAAGTGGGATCTCTACGTGCGCGGCTTCGAGCTGGCTACCGGCTACTCCGAGCTCAACGACCCGATCGTGCAGCGTGAGCGTTTCGTGGCCCAGGCCAAGGACGCACTCGCCGGCGACGAAGAGCCTGCGACATCGATGAGGACTTCCTCGAGGCTCTCGGCGTGGGCATGCCTCCGGCCGGCGGTATGGGTATGGGCATTGATCGACTGCTTATCGCCTTGACCGGTGCCACGATTCGCGAGACCATCACCTTCCCGCTGGTCAAGCCGCTCGTTGGCTGATTAGGCATACTCTGTCCTCAGAGAGGGAGCCAGAGTTGTATATGAAAGGGATTGCTTATGTCTATCGGCTTATGGGTTCGGGGCGCGCGTCCCAAGACCTTGGTCACTTCCATCGCGTCGGTGATGGTTGGGGCGGTGATGGCGTACGTGCATATCGAGCGGTCGGGCACCTGCATCGCAATATATCCAGAACCGGCCTCCTGCGCCACGGCCCGTGAACAGCAGACCCTGCTGATGGACCGATTCTGGCCGGTGACCATCCTGTGCCTGCTAGTCGCGCTGTTCCTGCAAATCGCCGTCAACTATGCGAACGACTATTCCGATGGCATCCGCGCACTGACGCCGGGCGTGACACGGACGAATCGAAATCAGGCAAACCCCAGCGACTGACGCATCCGGACTGGTACCGGCCAAGCATGTACTGTTCGCGGCGATGATTTGCGCCGCCATCGCCTGCATATGCGGCATTGCCGCTATCGTGATTTCCCAAGCTTGGTGGCTGTTTGCCGTGGGTGTGGCCTCCTTGCTGGCCGGCTGGTTCTACACCGGTGGCAAGCATCCGTATGGATACGTCGGGCTGGGAGAAGTCGGCGTGTTCCTGTTCTTCGGCTTGGCTGCGGTATTGGGCACCGAATACGCGCTGTGCGGCACGGTGGACGTCGGCGGACTATTGGGTGCTGTGGCGGCTGGCCTGTTCTCCTGCCTGATCATGATGGTGAACAATATCCGTGACATCGACGAGGATCGTGAGCATGGTAAGTGCACGCTGGCCGTACGGCTGGGTGAATCCGGCGCGCGTACGCTGCTGATTGTGTGCTGCGTGGCCGCGTGGGCCATAGCCCTGCTCATGTGCGCGACCCTATGGTGGCCGTGGGGCGCAGTGCTGTTGATCTCGGGCGTCGGAATACCTGTGCGCATGGTCTCCAGCGTGAATAAACGTCAATTCCGCCCGGCTCTGCCCGCCGCCAGCTTCCAGACCTTGCTGTTTGCGGTGGTGCTGGCGGTTTCCGTGACGCTCTGAGAGCGAAATAATAAGACGAATACTCGTGTTTGGGCGCACGCGGCTGTAGACTGAACCGTATGACTTATAAACTAGTACTGCTCCGTCATGGACAGAGCGCATGGAATAAAACTAACCAGTTCACCGGCTGGGTCGACGTACCGCTGACCGAGCAGGGTGAAGCCGAAGCCAAGCGTGGCGGCGAGCTGCTCAAGGAGAAGAACGTCCTTCCGGACATCGTGTTCACCTCCCTGCTGCGTCGCGCCATCAACACCGCCAACATCGCTCTGGATGCCGCAGATCGTCTGTGGATTCCGGTTCAGCGTGACTGGCGTCTCAACGAGCGTCACTACGGCGCTCTGCAGGGCAAGAACAAGACCGAGATCCGCGAAGAGTACGGCGACGAGAAGTTCATGCTGTGGCGCCGTTCTTACGCCACCCCGCCGCCCGAGATCGACCCGAACGACCAGTACGCCCAGAACAACGACCCGCGCTACGCCGGCGATCCGGTTCCGGAAGCCGAGTGCCTGGCCAACGTTGTTGAGCGTGTGAAGCCGTACTTCGAGTCCGCTATCGAGCCGGAGCTCAAGGCCGGCAAGACCGTGCTGATTGCTGCCCACGGCAACTCCCTCCGCGCCATCGTCAAGATGCTGGACAACCTGTCTGAGGAAGAGATCGCCAAGGTCAACATCCCGACCGCCATCCCGCTGCTCTACGAGCTGGACGAGAACTTCAAGCCGATCAAGCCGCGTGGCGAGTACCTGGACCCGGAGGCTGCTGCTGCCGGTGCCGCCGCTGTCGCCGCTCAGGGCCAGAAGTGAGCCTAAGCCGCTAACACGGTACAAGCTGTAAGGGGAGTCGCACATAACGTGCGGCTCCCCTTTGCTATGCCTGCCAAATCCCCCATGGGGCGGTGATTACCCCATGGGGCGGTAAAACCCTCATGGGGCGGTATGCCAGAATGGCTTAATTCCGCGGTTTCACATATCCTTCAAACCGCCCCATGGGCAAGTTACCGCCCTATGGGTGTTTTGCCGCCCCATGGATACGCCGGTGTACCGCCCAGAAGCAACAAAAAACGGCGTCCAGCCGTAGCCGGATCGCCGCTTTCGGGCATCCTCCTCAAACCACAGGAGAACAAGTGTTCAGTTATTTGCCCAATGTGAGAACAAGTCCCAATCAGTCGATGTCGGTGCCCTCGTCGCGGGTCGGCTCCTTAGTGGGGTCGAAGCCGGAGACGATGTACACCACACGGCGGGCGGCGGACACGGCGTGATCGCCGAGACGCTCCAGGAAGCGGCCCAGCAGCACGATATCCACGGTCTGCTGACGGGTGATGTCATCGGACAGCGCTAGATCGAAGGTCTGGTGGTGCAGATTGTCCAGCTTGTCGTCAGCCAGGATGATGGCCTCGGCGGTCTTGGCATCGCGATCGAAGAGCATGGCCACCAGCTGGTCAGCGGTGTTGTCCAGGAAGTCGATCATCTCGCGAACACCGGTTGAGCGGATTCAGGAATCGCGGCGGCCGGATAGGTGCGGCGAGCGGCCTCGGCCACGTGGCGGGCAAGATCGCCCATACGCTCGAACGTGGAAGCCAGACGCATGGTGGAAACGACCACACGCAGATCGTGGCCACCGGATTCTGCTTGGCGAGCAACTTGACGCATTGGTCAATCACAGAGGACTCCAGGGCATCGATTTCGATGTCGCCGTCAATCACAGTCTGTGCGGCTTCAACGTCCTGATTCAGCAGGGCTTCCCCAGCGCCTTTGATCGCCTTGCGTACGTTCTGCGCCATACGGTCGAGGTCGTCAGCAACCTGCTTCAGCTCCTCGTTGAAAATAACGCGCATTTCTCTAGCCTTTCATGCTTGCTTATTGCAACCTGTACCAGTGTATTATTCCAGTACTTGTTCCCCACTCCAACGTAGGTAATGGCAACCTCAAGTTGTTCTACTGTTCATTGGGTTGTTCACCTGAAATTCATGTTACCGGCGTGCCGGCAAACCGCAATCCCGGCGTGTGGTGTGAAAGAATGGGGGCATGACACAGATGCCGCTCGTCGCCGCGATTGCTCTTATTGTCACGGCTGTTTTATTTGTGGTAGGAATCATCACGCTCATCGTGGGATTTGCGACACATCGAGTGTCCATGGAATCGCCGCTGGCCGATGATGACGACAATGACGATCTGTCCGACGACACCGCCACGCTGCTGTCCATGCTGCCAGGTGCGTCCGTGGTGGTCGACGAGCACGACGAGGTGGTCCGCTGCAATCCCGCCGCCTACCGCCTGGGTGTGGTGTCAGATGACGCCATTGCCCAGCAGCATGTGCTGGATGCCATTCACGAGGCGCGCAAGTCCGGTGGCAAGCGCCAGTTCGACTTGACCACCGATACTCCGGAGCGGTACGTCGCAGACCAGAACAAGGGCGATCACGTCGCCACGCAGTCCGTCCACCGCCCCAACTGGCTGAAGGTGACTGTAGGGCGTATCAACGAGCAGTTCGTCATCGTGTTGATTACCGATGTCAGTGATGTGATTCGTTTCGCTCAAGTGCGTGACTCGTTTATTACCAATGTGTCCGAGCAATTGTTGGCCCCCACTGAGGCTCTGGCCAAACTCGCCGATTCGCTGGAGTCCGGCAATCTGGACGAACAGCAGGTGGCTGCCGACGCTCGCCAGGTGCGTTCCAGCTGCAGCAAGCTCAACCACATGGTGTCTGATTTGCTGCTGCTCATACGCGCGCAGGAGCCGATTACGCCGTCTTCCGCCAACCGACTGAACGTTATGGAACAGCTCAGGGCCACGGCGGCGCGACTGGAGCCGCAGGCAGCGAGGCTGGCGTGCAGCTGAACATCAAGGGCGACGATGATCTAGTCATCAATGGTGAGGCGGACCAGATCGACAGCGCCGTGACCAAGCTCATCGAAAACGCCATCGGCTATTCCAAGGAAAATGGCGTGGTCAGCGTGTCCGCATCCAAAGACAAGGATGGCGACCGCGCGGTGATTCGCGTGATTGACCAAGGCACGGGCATCGCTAAGAAGGACCAGGCGCGCATCTTCGAGCGGTTCTACCGGGGCGTGGAACAGAGCAATCGCACGGCGGATGGCGTGGGCCTAGGCTTGGCCATCGTCAAGCATGTGGCGCTGACCCATCATGGCGATGTGACCGTATGGAGCGCGCCCGGGCAAGGCAGTACGTTCAGCCTTACGTTGCCGTTGGCGCAGTGAGGTAAGGAATTGGTGGCATGCCTTGCATGCCACCAATGCTGTTTGATGAGCGACCTGCGGCCGCGGTCTCTCCCTCAATCAGCTACGCTGACAGCTCCCGTCATCAGAGGGAGCTTGTGTTGCGTTACTGTCCGAGGCGGCGGTAGTCCCAGCGGTCGAAGTATTCCCAGACCAGCAGTAGCAAGCCAATAATGACGCCGGCCACGCACATAATCACCAACGGCATTACGCTGTAGCCCACGGCCAGCAGAATCAGCACGACAATCAACGCCACAATCCATAGACCGGTACCGATGGCAAACACCTTACGCAGATCCACCGTACGGGCTTGGGTGCGGGTTTGCGGACGGCAGGGTCAATGAGAGGCGCGAACTTCATACTCATGCACTGTAGTAAGAGTAGGGAGGGGCGTCAAACATCCCTCCCTACGATTTATTCAATCGGCATCAGTTGAGACCGATCAATGTGCATGGCATATATGGTCGGCAATGCGGGGCATAGGCTGCCATCACAGGTGCTCGACCACGTAGTCGACGCACTTGGTGAAGGCCATGACATCAGCCGGTTCCACCGAGGGGAACACGCCAACGCGCAGCTGGTTGCGGCCCAGCTTGCGGTAGCCGGCGGCGTCCACAATGCCGTTCTCGCGCAGGATGGACAGTACCTGAGAGGCCTGGACTCGCTCGTCCAGATCAATGGTGACCACGGCGTTCGAGCGTGCGTCCGCATCGACGACGAACGGAGCGGCGTATTCGGAGCGCTCGGCCCACGAGTACAGGATGGATGCGGACTTGGCGCAACGTGTGGTGGCCCAGGCGAGGCCGCCGTTGTTGTTGAGCCAGCGAATCTGGTTTTCCATCATGATCAGGGTGGCCACGGCGGGCGTATTCAGGGTCTGATCCTTGCGGGAGTTGTTCAGTGCCGTGGTCAGCGAGAGGAACGGCGGCACCCAGCGATGTGCGCCTTCCAGATGAGCGCTTGATTCGACGCCTGCCGCACGATCGATAGCTTCGGGGGAGAGGATGGCGACCCACAGACCGCCATCGGCACCGAAGGCCTTCTGCGGTGAGAAGTAGTAGACGTCGGTCTGGCTGATGTCCACAGGCAAAGCGCCGGCTGCGCTGGTGCCGTCGATGACGGTCAAGGCACCAGCTTCACGACTTCCGGCCACGCGGCGAATCGGGGCGGCCACACCAGTGGAGGTCTCGTTGTGAGCCCAGCAATATGTGTCCACGCCCTCGGTGAGCTCAGGCAGACGGTAAGTGCCCGGCTCGCCGGGGAACAGCACCGGGTCTTCAAGGAAGGGTGCGTTCGCGGCGGACGCGGCGAACTTGGCACTGAACGAGCCATACGTGCCGAATGCGGCGCGACGGGTGATCAGCGAAGCGCAGGCAATCTCCCAGAACGCGCTGGCGCCACCGTTGCCAAGCGCCACCTCATACCCTTCAGGCAGGTGGAAGAACTCGCGCAGACCTTCACGAATCGAAGCGACCAGTTGCTTGACTGGTGCCTGGCGATGTGATGTGCCAAGCAGGGTGGTGGCGCCGGCGTCGAGCGCGGCGATCTGTTCGGGGCGGATTTTGCTGGGGCCGGAGCCGAAGCGACCATCTTCGGGCTTCAGCGACTCGGGAATACTCAGTGTGATAGTCATGGTTTCAAGGGTAGACCAGTGTTGGGGAATATCGCGGATAATGCTCGGTGTGCGGGATTACTGCGGGGTTACTGCGGAATTCCGGGGTGCCGGGCGGCAGTGGTGGCAATGCGGAATGCAGTGCAGAATGTACGCAGCACATCATGGTTACGGTGTGTCGGAATGACATGAGTTAGTGATTCTTCCGATAACCGGATAGTGAGGTTCGTGAACGGGCGGAAACAAGGCAGTTTTTCACCCGGCCGCACGGTTACGTAAATCGTTTGACACACCCGGATGGTGGGGGATCACATTGAGGATTGACCTCTGTTCGTTGTACAGTACTCAATTGTGACGGTCATACGAGGTCATCGAAATGACCCCGCCGAACCCATCCAAGGAGTTAACGTAGTATGAAGCATGCTTCGCATAAAGCGACCACGGTCTCGCGCCAGAAGTTCAGCTTAGCGAAGGCATTGTTTGCCTCCGGCAAGGGTTCTCATTCCGTTCGTGCTGTGCGTGCGGTGCAATCCGCTGGTAGCGACGCCGTTGTTTTGGGGCTTGATCCGGCCATCGCGAGAAGATCAACGAAATCGCTCCCCAGACCCGCCGTTCCATTCGTGAGGCCGCTCGTGCCGCTGAACGCCGTAGCCATATTCTTGCCTCGGCCTCACTGGCCGCTCTGGTCGGCACGGCCGCAGGTGCTCTCGCGTTTTCCAACAATGAAGACGCCACGAACTCGTTCGTGGCTGATCCGGCCACGACGACCACGCAGATTAAGCGCATCAGCGATGTGACTGCGGCTTCTCGTTCCGAAGCGCGTACTGATTTGAGTTCATCCTCCGTTACCGCACAGTCCACCAATGAAGGCGGCTGGGGGCTGAGCAATTCAGACAGCACCTTGGACGCCAAGCTGATGAATCGCAATAATGCGAACAATCCTGTGGTGTCGGCTCTCGTGGATGCCGATGGCGATGCTGTGCCGGCTGGCTTCAACCCGAACCATGCCGTTGGCACCAACTCCAACAACTATCCGTGGGGTCAGTGCACGTGGTACGCGTACCAGCGTCGTGCCGAACTGGGCCTGCCTTCCAGCGGCAACTTCGGCAATGGTGGCGCGTGGGCGGCGTCAGCTTCCGCTCTGGGCTATTGGGTGGACAACACTCCTCGCCATGTCGGCGATGCTGTGGTGTTCGCTCCTGGCCAGGCCGATGCCGATGGCGCGTACGGCCATGTTGCCGTTCTGGAAAAGATCAATGCCGACGGCTCCATTGAGATCTCCGAATCCAATGCCAAGGGATTGGGTGTGATTTCGACCCGTACGTTCAGCGCCGCCGAAGCCGGTAAGTTCCAGTACGTTCACTACTGATTCATTTCATTGGCTTACATTCGGTGATTACTGTTCGGATGTGACGTCGCCTATCGGCAATCGTTCGCGCGAATGACATTTCAAGTGTTGCGGCCGCGTATTAGTCCGAACTGACCTGTGCCGACACGCCGATATATCCCAATAGCTCCGGGGTGTTTTATTTCTTCCATCCTGTACGAGTTAATGCGCACCGTGTAGGGTGATAGTTCTATGAAGACCAAAACTGTAGCTTCTTCCATTGTTGCCGCGATTGTCTCCTGTGCCTGCTTGTTTATGTTTGTTCCTACAGCAACTGCAGCTGAGGGTGTTACTGTGACTTCCACCAAGTCCTTCCCCTCGTACACCCAGGTGCGCAAAGATCTGACGACTGAAGCCACTGCCACGAGCGTTGAGGACAATGCTGATTGGGGCGGCATTGAGAACCTCGATGTGCCGCAGACGGAATCTCAGGCGGAAAAGGATGCCGCAGCGGCCAAGAAGGCTGCCGAAGAGGAGGCCGAGAAGCAGGCGGAGGTCGAGGCTCAGGCGACCCAGGAGCAGGCCAACGCCGCGAGCCGTAATGAGTCTCGCTCTTCTGTTACTTATTCCGATGCCAGTGGTTCGGTTTCCGCTGGTGCCGGTGCCTCTATCGACCGTGCGTATTCTTTGATCGGACAGAGCATGGACTGCACCGCATTGGTCAGTCAAGCGTTGGCGGCCCGTGGCATTAACTTCCACGGTTGGCCTGAAGAGTACGTCAATGTTCCTGGTGGCCACGTAGTCACAGACGGATCCCTGCAGCCGGGCGATATTCTGATTTATGCCAACACCGGTGGATGGAACGGTGGTGCACACTACGATCATGTGGCGTTGTATGTCGGCAACGGTCAGGCGGTCCATGGTGGATGGAATGGCTATAGCGTGGCTCTCGCTAGTGCCATGACCGAAAAGCTCACCATCGTGGTGCGTATCCCGTGATGCAGTCTTATTGATTGATTTATTGCAGGCCTCGGATGCCGATCGGTATCCGAGGCCTGTTGCGTTCTCCTGCCGAATGATGCACCCGCGACATCATCTTCGAAATGCTATTCCTGTTATGAAATCGACCCATGTGTGCTAGTGTATGGCGTTGATGATGAGCGTTAAGACTATTATTTCCACATCAGTGGCGATTATCGCCACGGGTGCCATGTTTGCGTGCGTAGCCCCGTTTGCCTCTGCCGATTCCGCGCAGACGAGTGCTGTGGTGTCCTCACGTTCTTTCCCGAAGGCGAGTTCGGTGAAGAAGAATTTGTTCGCCGAATCCACCTCCACCTCGGTTGATGAGAACTCTAAATGGGGTGGCATCGAGACTCTTGATGTGCCACAGACCGAGTCTCAGGGCGAGAAGGAAGCTGCTGCAGCGGCGGCGGCTCAGAAAGCCGCTGATGAAGCTGCTGCAGCCCAGTCCGCTGCTGCTGCGGCAGCCAGCCGCTCTGAACAGCGTGCGTCGATTCCACAGGTTGACTTGGGTAAAATGACTGGCACTGGCACTGGCGCTGAGCTTGCTAGCTTCTCACTGAAGTTCCAAGGCTATCCGTATGTTGCCGGCGGCAACACTCCGGCAGGATGGGATTGCTCCGGTTTTGTGCAGTACGTCTTCTCCCAGTTTGGCATCTCCCTGCCTCGTACCTCTGGTGCTCAAGCCACCGTGGGTACTCCGGTCGCAAGCTTGGCGGATGCCAAGCCGGGTGACATTCTTGCGAATGGTACTCATGCGGCCATTTACATCGGTAACGGACAGGTGATGAATGCTATGAACCCGGTGCAGGGAACGGCAGTAAGCGACGTTTCCGTATTCGGTGGAGCTGGATATTCCATTCGCCGCGTGATGTGACAAGAATTATGCGGTAAGCGAATTCGTATTAAGGCACGTCCTTTGGGGTGTGCCTTTTTCGTATACGCGGATTTCTTTTTGAGCGGAGGATACCGGCCAAACCGAGTGTCGCGGGGTATTGTTGAGATACGCGGTATTCGTGCCGCAATAACTTCAAGGAGGTCGTCATGATTAACGACAAGGCTATTCTCGTCGGCGTTGACGGGTCGCATGCCAGTTACAAGGCAACATGGTGGGCCGCGAATTATGCAAAGCACGCGGGGCTGACGCTGCAGATTGTCTGCGCATATTCCCTGCCGAGCTATGCCGCCGTTTCGTTCGATGCCACTTACACGGCGATGGGGGACGATAACGCCGCGCATTCCGATGCTCAGGAGATTCTGTCCAAGGCCAAGGCCATCGCAGACGAGCAGGGCGTCGAAGCCGCCACACTGATTGTTACCGGAGATCCGGCATCGGTGTTCGTCGAATTGTCTCGTAACTACAATCTGATCGTCATTGGCAACCGTGGCAAGGGCGGTCTGGCCGAGCGCCTGCTGGGCACTACGTCCTCATCGCTGCCGGCATATGCTTACTGCCCGATTGTGGTGGTGCCGTACACCGATGATGACGGTAACCTGATGCACCTGAACAACACGATCACCAAGGTGGCCGTCGGCTCCGACGAATCCAAGTGGGGTCTGAAGGCGCTGGACATTGCCGCCGACTTCGCCACGTGCTGGGGTGCGGAACTGGACGTGATTTCCGCTGTGCCGAACCTGAAGGGTGTGGACGGCGAGGACGCCGTCATGGAGTCCTACAAGGACGATCTTGAGGTGCGCATCAAGCCGTTGCAGGAATCGCATCCTGATCTGAAGATCAACAAGCAGATCGTTTCCGGCCCGGCCGTGAGCGCCCTGACCAAGGCAGCTACGATCACGATGTGGTTGTTGTCGGCTCCCGTGGTCGCGGCGGCTTCACTGGCTTGCTGCTGGGCTCCACCAGCCAGGGCCTGCTGCAGCATGCGGTCGGCCCGGTGTACGTGGTGCCACGCAAGTATGTTGAGGCCGCGGAATCGCGTCTCGACACCGTGCCGAGCTCGCCCGCCGAAGTGCTACCAAGTCGCTGGAGGAGATTGCCGGCGTCGAGGAGATTCCGGTGTCCGCAGCCGAGCCTGAAGTCGCCCAGCAGATCGAAAAGACCATCGATCCCGATCGCCAGTAAAGTCCGAATATACGGAAAGAGGCTCCCGCCAGGGAGCCTCTTCAATTTATATCCCGTCTCAGTGCTTGACGGTGACGTTCATGCGCACCGGGGTCTCCTGCACGTAGGTGTGCTTGACCGTGCAACCCTTGTCGATATGGCGGGTGACGCGCTCCTTGAGCTTGTCGGCATCCTCCTCGGACAGACCGGCGTCGGAAGCATCAATCACCACCTGCTCCTCGAAACCGGTGTAGGCGTCATTTTCCGGGTCGTACGTGCCATCCACCACAATCTTGGCACCCTTGCCCTCACCCAGCGTATGTTCGATGGCGAACTGGCTGGACAGCGCGGCGCAACCGGCCAGCGCGACCTTCATCAGATCGCCCGGCGTGAACTGGCCACGATCCTTGCCGAACTTAATGTGTGCGCCATCGTCGCTGAACGCATCCCACGAACCGTCCTTGTTACGCTCAACCCACAGTCGCTTACCCATAGCTGCTCCTTTATTTTCAGCCGCCGGCGATCTGGCCCATCGCCATGCCAGCGGGGGAGCGCGGCACCTGGCCGCTCTCCCGCATCAGTGGACTTCTCTATTATGCCCCTAAGCTACACTGGTGCACATGGCTTTGACCGAAGAACAACTCGCAGATATTCGCTCCCGTATCCCCGCACGTCCCGAAACGGACATTCCGATGCCCTATGAGGACCTGGTGCGCAAGATCCTGACCGAAGGCACGCTGAAGTCCGATCGCACCGGCACCGGCACGATTTCCCTGTTCGGCCAGCAGATGCGCTTTGACCTGTCGAAGTACTTCCCGTTGCTGACCACCAAGACCGTGTTCTTCAAAGGCCTGGCCTATGAGCTGCTGTGGTTTTTGAAGGGTTCCTCCAACATCAACTGGCTGCTGGAGCACAACGTGCATATTTGGGATGAGTGGGCGGACGAGAACGGCGATCTGGGCCCGGTCTATGGCGTGCAGTGGCGTTCCTGGCCCGCGCCGACCCCCGAGGACCCGAATCGCACCATCGACCAGATCTCCAATGTGCTCGACCTCATCAAGCATCATCCGGATTCGCGCCGCATGATCGTCTCCGCGTGGAATCGGCCGAGGTGGAGAAGATGGCGTTGCCGCCCTGCCACGCGCTCTTCCAGTTCTACGTGGCCGACGACAAGCTAAGCTGCCAGCTGTACCAGCGTTCCTGCGACATGTTCCTCGGCGTGCCGTTCAATATCGCCTCCTACTCGCTGCTCACCATGATGATGGCGCAGCAGGCCGGGCTCAAGCCGGGCGAATTCGTCTGGACCGGCGGCGACTGCCATGTTTACGACAACCACGTCGACCAGTTCCTTGAGCAGCTGGGCCGCAAGCCCTACCCGTACCCGACCATCGAGATCCGTAAGGCCGATTCCCTGTTCGACTACCAGTATGAGGACTTCAAGGTCGTCGGCTACCAGCATCACCCCACTATTAAGGCACCTGTTGCGGTCTGATGCTGATTACCGTTTCGTGGACAGCGAATACTGTGAAGGTGACGGCCCCCGAGTCTTCGCTGTCCACTACACTAAGGCCCAGTTCCGCAATCCAGGAGGAGTAAGCGAAATGGAGCATGACAGTAGCCGTAGCGGCTATCACGAACCCGAGCCCGGATCTGCCGGGCTGTCTGCCACTGAAGAAGACTGGGGTGACGATTATCCCAAGACCTTCTCGGTGAATCTTATCTGGGCCGAAGCCCGTGACAAGGAAGGTCGCGCCGGTGCCATCGGCTCAATGGTGGCATGCTTGGCACTGTGCCGAGGATATGAAGCATTTCAAGGAGCTGACCGTCTCCCATCCGGTGATTATGGGTCGTAAGACTGGGAATCGCTGGGGGGCAAGTACCGGCCGCTGCCAACCGCGACAACATCGTCGTTTCCCACGATCCGATGTACCGTGCGCCGGGGGCACTGTGGTCACCAGTCTTGACGACGCGCTCGATATGGCCCGTCAGGAGGCGATTCCGGACGACGGTCTGGACCGTTCGGAGATTTGGATCATCGGCGGCGCCCAGTTGTTCGCCGAGGCTTTGCCGTTCGCGGACAAAGCCTATGTGACTGATCTGGCCGCCACCGTGGATGCCGACAGCTACGCGCCCGATATGGCGTCGCTGGTCGAGGCCGGGATGTGGCGGGAAGCCGAAGTGGGCGAGTGGCATACGCCCGCCAAGGAGGAGTCCGGCATCGATTCCTATCGTTTCCGTATCTTGGCCAAAACCAAGTAAGCATGCGAATCCGGCTTATGCCCTTTATAGCGGCATGAGCCGGATTCATATTCATTCGACCCCAACAATACAGTCGGGCCGTGTGCGGCCCGGTGAAGCCCGATTGAGGATTGATTCAAAGCTATGAGCAATACCCAGCCCTACACCGTAATGACCGTCTGCACCGGCAATATCTGCCGTTCGCCTATGGGTGAGATCATTCTGCGTCACTTCTTTAATGAGCGCGGTCTTGGCGACCAGGTGAACGTGGAATCCAGCGGTGTGTCCGACGAGGAGTGGAGCCACCCGATCGACCGCGTGCCGTGCGCGTGCTACGCGAACGTGGCTATGGTGATGAGATTCCGCGTGACCACTTCGCACACCGCATCTCGCGTGAGGAAATCGACCGTACCGACCTGTTCCTGCCGATGACCGCCTCCCACATGCGCGCCCTGCTGCGCATGCTGCCGGCCGGCAAGCGCGCCGAAGTGCACATGTACCGCAGCTTCGACCCGAATCTGCCAAGCCGAAGCCCGGCCGCGAAGATCAGATCGATCTGGTGGACCCGTGGTACGGCGGCAAGCACGAGTTCGAGGTCGCCATCGACCAGATTGAGGAAGTCGCCCCGTACATCGTCGATTGGGTGGCGAAGCAGCTGTAGGAATCGGCCTGTGGCCGATGCTGTGTGTTTCGCAGTCTTACGACTGCGGGTCTCTACCTCCGTCACCGCTTCGCGGTGCCGCCTCCCTCGTCAGAGGAAGGTACAGAAGATTACCTCCCTCTGTAAGGGAGGTGCTGAGCATAGCGAAGCGGAGGGAGAGACTAACGAGTCGGGTGCCTCAGAACACCAGTTGCACCAGCAACATATATACAATTGTGCCGCCGGCGATTGAAAGCAGCATATTGCGTTTCCATACGTGCAGCAGCACGATGACGGTGCAGGCGATGAGTTCCGGAAGGCCGTGTGAACCGGTCAGAATCGGGGTGTTGCGCAGTGCGTATACCACCAGTAGACCGGTCATCGCATAGGGCAGGACCTGGCCGAAATACTCGATGATGCGCGGCGGCTGCTTGGACTCGGGAAACACCAGAAACGGCAGAAAACGGGTGCACATCGTGCCCAGCACCACCGTCACGATAGTGATTGCGCCTTGCCAGATGGTCATCGTCATCGCGTCTGTCCTTCCTTCTGCTGGTCCGCTGCGTGGCTCATGGCATGGTCTGCCGTGGCTTCCGGGGCGTCGGCGGCCGGCCGCAACACGTCCAGATGCGGGCGTAGCGCGACGAACAGTATCAGCATGGCGATCATTGAGGGAATCATGAAATCATTGGCCCCGAATATCAGCAGGCAGGCCAGTGATGTCAGCACACCGATGACGGCGGACAGTCGCTCGCGATGCTTGCCGTCGAGCCACTGATCGAGGAAGATCACCAGAAACAGCGCGGTCAGTACGAAATCAAGACCGTCGGTATTGAACGGCAGATGCGCGCCGATCAGCCCGCCCAGTGTGGTGCCGGTCACCCAATACAGCTGATTGCACAGCGTAACCCAGAAGTAGAACCAGCCACGGTCGATGCCGGCGGGGATTTTCGCGGTGGAGTTGATGGCAAAAGTCTCGTCGCACATACCGAAAATCAGGTATGGGCGCTTCCAGCCGAGCCCTTTGAATTTGCCGAGCATGGATAGTCCATAAAACAGGTGACGGGCGTTGACCATCAGGGCCAGCAGAAAGCCGGCGAGCGGGTTGAACGCGGAGAGCAGCAGATTCACCGTGACGAATTCCATTGAACCGGCGAAGATGAACGCGCTCATACACATCGGCCATACGAAGGAGAAGCCTTTGGTGCCCATGAGAATGCCATACGAGGCGCCGAGAAACAGGAACCCCAGGCAAATCGGTATGGTCAGCGGAAACGCCGCTTTGAGCGCCGGCAGCCAGGCGTTGGTGTTGGTGTTGGCGGTGTCTGCCATGTGGATGATGTTCTCCTTGTACAACTGGTCTGCCGGCCGATGTTCGCCGATGATGCCATATGCGGTTATACACGCATGGTGTCGATAAACGGGGTGAGGGTGGCGTCGGGACCCTGTGCGCGAAGTCACAGTGTGGAGGATGTCACATCGTCTACGGTGGGATAGTCCTTGTGGCGGGCGCGAACACGTGCTGAGATGAAACCATGAGCACATATCAAGCGGGCCGAATGCTTTCAGACCTGGTCCCGCGAATACGAAAAGACCTCGGTCGCTATGACCGGGGTCTTTAGTGAAGTACCCCCAGAGAGAGTCGAACTCTCGTTGTCAGATTGAAAGTCTGGTGTCCTAACCGTTAGACGATGGGGGCGAACAACTCGAATTACTTTACGGGAGGTTGTTCGGTTATGCAAATCGACGGCATTTCGGCGTGTCGCAATCAGTTCAGGGTAACGGCCTGATAGGTGAAGTCATGAATCACGCGGCCGGCGGCCAGGCCCTTCTTCTCGAAGTTGGTGAGCACGCGGCCCTCGAATCGCTCGGATTCGGTGAAGTCGGCGTGCGGCATATCGGCGGCCATGTCGGCATTGCCCTTGCCACGTGCTCCAGCGGCAGGCTGACGGTTACGCTGCCCAGGTTCTTCCAGCCATCGAGCCGTCCATCACCTCGTGCACGTGCAGGGCATAGTCCTCGATGTCGGTGGCGATACGCCAGACGCCGTCTGTGACCAGCGCGCGATGAATGTCGCCGGCCATGGCCTTCTGCACGATGCGGCGCTTGTGGTGCTTCTTCTTGGGCCAAGGGTCGGGGAAGAAGGTCCATACCTCGGCCACGGTGCCGGCCGCGGTCACCTTGAACAGCTCGGGCGCATTGACCTGGGCCACGCGAATGTTGGTCAGCCCCTGCTTGCCGGCGAGCAGCAGCGTGTGGGCCACGCCGGGTCATAGACTCTAGAGCAAGGAAGTTCGTCTCCGGGTGGGCTGCGGCTGCTGCCACCACGTTTTCTCCCTGCCCGGTGCCGATTTCCACAATGAGCGGATTATCGTTGCCCCATGCGGACTCCACGAACGCGCGGTCGAGCGTGACGCCTTCGCGCACGTCCAGCAGGTTGCCGGCCGCAATATCCAACAGATATGTGCCGGCATAGTTGTCCCATGCGCGCTGCAGGCGATCGTCCAAACGTCCGGAGCGGCGTACGAAGGAGAGCACCTTGTGCAGGGGGTGCGCCGGTGCCTCGGTGTGGTCTGTGCCCATCGCGGCGACGGGATCGATTGCTGTGGATTCGGGATTGGTCATATATTCCTCGGATTTTCCTTGTGCGCCGCACCGCTGTTCATTCATTAGGTCGATTTGGCGTTCATTAGGTAGTGGTGTGCGATACCAACCACCATATCAAGCCATTTACCCGGTGTCCGTGCGGGCCGGCTCCGGGGCCGACCCTACCTAATGAACGCCAAATCGACCTAATGAATGCAGATATTGCCGGACGACACCACCGTTTTGTGCGATTATGTTCGTGTGATATACTCAAATTGTTTCAAAAGGTAACAAAGCGGACCAAAAGTGAACAGCCGCTGAACTCCCCACGGCCGACACTTGCAACCCGCACAAGGAAAGGTCAACTATGACAGTTCTCGTCACCGGCGGCTGCGGCTACATCGGCGCTCATGTCGTTCACGCACTCCATCAGGCCGGCGAAAAGGTCGTTGTCGTCGACGATCTGAGCTACGGCAAGCCCACTCGCATCGAAGGCTCCCGCCTGTACGGCATGGATATCGCCGCCCCGGGCGCCGGTGAGCGTTTGGCCGAAATCCTCGATGCCGAAGGCGTCGACTCCGTGATCCACTTTGCCGCTCGCAAGCAGGTCGGCGAATCCGTGGAGAAGCCGCTGTGGTACTACCAGCAGAACATCAACGGCATGCTCAACGTGCTCACCGGCATGACCCAGTCCAAGAACGCCAAGAAGCTCGTCTTCTCCTCTTCCGCCGCCACCTATGGTGTGCCGCCGGTCGATGTGGTGCCTGAGGACGTCGTCCCGATGCTGCCGATCAACCCCTACGGCCAGACCAAGCTGTTCGGCGAGTGGATGGCACGCGCCTGCGAGCAGCCGTTCGGCATCCGCTTCTGCGCGCTGCGCTACTTCAACGTGGCCGGCTGCGGTCCGGTGGAGCTTGAGGATCCGGCCATCCTGAACCTCATCCCGATGCTGTTCAATCGCCTCAAGCAGGGCAAGGCTCCCGCCATCTTCGGCGACGACTACCCGACTCCGGACGGCACCTGCGTGCGCGACTACATCCACGTCTCCGACTTGGCCGACGCCACATCGCCGCCCTCAAGTACCTCGACCGTGACGAGCGCAAGTACGACGCCTTCAACGTCGGCACCGGCGAAGGCACCTCCGTGCGCCAGATCGTCGACGAAGTCAAGAAGGTCACCGGTCTGCCGTTCACCGAGGCTGTCATGGCCCGCCGCGCCGGCGACCCGCCGCACCTGATCGGCTCCCCGAAGCGCATCAACGAGGAGATGGGCTGGCATGCCAAGTACGACGTGGAAGACATCGTCAAGTCCGCGTGGGATGCCTGGCAGGCCAACCCCGAACACCACATCGACGTCGACACCTGGAAGCAGGCTGACTGAGATTGACGGTCACTTTGCGGTGGATGCCGCGAAGCGTTTCCGTCCATAAGGGCGTGGCCGGGGTTCCGGTCGCGCCCTTCGTCGTTTTGTGGATGTTTGTGACAGACGTGTTCGCGTGCTGGTGATAGCAAAAACCTTGAAATTATGCGGAACACGCCGAAGTTTGCATGACTGGCGAATTTCAGTAATATATACATCTGTTGCCTCACGCAAGTGAGAACAATGGCCCCGTAGCTCAGTTGGTTAGAGCGCCGCCCTGTCACGGCGGAGGTCACCGGTTCAAGTCCGGCCGGGGTCGCTGGAATGGTTATGAAGCCCGGATTATCCGGGTTTTTGACTGTTCATGGCTCTGTAGCTCAGTTGGTAGAGCGAGCGACTGAAAATCGCTAGGTCAACGGATCGACGCCGTTCGGAGCCACCATAATGAAGCCCCGCCTTGTGCGGGGCTTTTGCATATCCGTCGCGTACCTACTCCGGCGGGGGTTATAGGCCAAAATGGCGGGCTGGCCGGTCAATGCAAAGGCTCGCGTTCGCCAACAACTGTCTTCCTCGCCGCAACTACGCACGCCAACAGCACCAATGCGAACATCGGGTTAGGGTTAAATAAAGAAACGTGGGTCTTATCCGCGCGTGTCATGGTCGGTGCGATCGTCCGCCCCAGCCGTTTCTGGGGCTGTGGCGCTCATAGAGTCAGTATTGCAGAAAAAGCACCTGCGAAATGCGCGTGCGAAGGGAATCGTGTGGGACGGCACGTGATTTTGCCGATTTTCGACGTGCGTCCCACAGCGTTCGAAGAACGCCCTCAGAGCTGAGGGCAAAGAACGGCTCTATTCTGCGGTTCTCGGCTTATGTCATGCGGGATAGCAGATACGTCAAACGATTGATGTATCTGCTATCCCACACTTCTGTGGGACGGCAGATGAACAATGGTAAAAACCGCGTGCCGTCCCACAAAAAGGAATCAGGCCTGCCACCATTGGCGCAGGGGGTACCACTTGCCGTCCGGGTGGGCCACGCGATCCGGCTTGACGGCCAAGAACTGGTGAATCTGGATGCCGTCGAGCTCGAAGTTCAGAGCGCAGGCGGCCATGTACATACCCATACCTTGGCGCGTTCAAAGCCGACCTGCTTGACCGCGTCGTCCCAATGCTCGGAGAGGTTCTGGTTCCAGTGATGCAGGGTGAGCGCGTAGTGCTGGCGCAGGTTCTCCTGATGCACCACGTTGAAGCCGGCGTCATGGATGCACGATTCGATGAAGCCGGGCGCGCCGAGATCACCGTCCGGGAAGATGTAACGGTCGAGGAATTCGTCGGTACCGGGCTTGCCGTGAGGCTTGTCATGGCTGATGGTGATCTGGTGGTTCAGCAGTCGGCCCATCGGCTTCAGAAGGCGGAACATCTCTTCGAAGTAGCTCTGGTAGTTCTTGACGCCTACGTGCTCCATCATGCCGATCGAGCAGATACCGTCGAAGTCGTGCTCAGGCACCTCGCGGTAGTCCTGCACACGCACTTCGGCCAGATCCTGCAGCCTTCACGGGCGATCCATTCGTTGGCGTACGCGGCCTGTTCCTTGGAAAGGGTGACGCCGAGCGCCTTGATGCCGCGACGGGCGGCGGTGATGACCATCGAACCCCAGCCGCAGCCGATGTCCAGTAAGCGCTGGCCGGGCTGCAAGTCCAGTTTGTCGAGAATCAGGCGCAGTTTGTTGGCCTGTGCGTCTTCAAGGCTCATGTGTTCGTTGTCGAATACCGCGCAAGTGTAGGTCATGGAGGATCCAAGGAAGTCGGCGTAGAACTCGTTGGACATGTCGTAGTGGAAGCTGACGGTTTCCGAATCGGCCTTTTCGGTGTGCGGCATCAGGCCACGCTTGATACGGGCGAACTTGCTCGGGCCCTCGGTGGCGGGCACCGGCGGCTTCTTGAAGCCATGGCTCAGGATGCCGGCAGATACGCGGGCAATTGATGTGGGAGTGAGTGGGCGAACGTATTTGGACAGCGACACCAGCTTGCGCATCGCCGGATACGGGTCGGCGTAGTCAATGCCGTCCACGTCGAAATCGCCCAGAATGTATGAGCGCACGATGCCGATTTCATTCGGGTGCGCGAGTAGCTGGTACATGCAGTTCGGCGTGGCGATTTTGACCTTCAAATCCGCGTCTGCCGGGCCGAAATGCGAGCCGTCGAAAGCGTCGATACGAACGGGAGTGGCGGGGTCGAGAAACAGGGACGCCATCTCGCCGACCGTCATAGCCTTGCCATTTGCCATTATCTACCTCATTCTCTTATGATGATCACCCCAACTGTCGAGGTATCTTAGTCCTCTTCAGGAGACTGAAACCGTTGAATACACCATCTGGTGAACCAGTTCGCGTTCGGCTGATGAAGCACGAATGGAATTAGGCATCTCGCATATTGATTGCGCTACGCGCGAAGTAAGCGGATGAGAGACGAGTTTCTCGGAGAGCGTCAGATGACTCCGGAAAATGGTCTTATCGTTGAGATTTCGGGCGATGGAACTGGTTTGGTCAATGGACAATAATTCGACAAGTGCGGAATTCCGCCATTTCTTGCCATTATTTTCAGTGTTGTTCTTTCAGCGTGTTTTCAGGTGAATGCTCATGCGCGGAGTAGACTGGGGAACCGTTGGACCACTCAAAGACAGAGTGGACCACCAGTTAAGACACTAGCTCAAAAGGAGAGCCCCTATGGTGTACCGCATGATTTTCAACCAGACTGCATACTTCGGACGTGGCGCGATCAAGGAGATTCCGGCCGTCGCCAAGCAGCACGGCTTCACCAAGGCATTTATCGTCACCGACCCGGTGCTGCTGGAGACCGGCACCGCCGAGAAGGTCACCAAGGTTCTGGATGAGGCCGGCCTGCCGTACGAGGTGTTCTCCAACGTCAAGCCGAACCCGCCGGTCGAGTGCATCAAGGACGGCGTCGCCAAGTTCGCCGAGTCCGGTGCGGACTTCCTGATCGGCCTGGGCGGTGGCTCCCCGCAAGACACCTGCAAGGGCATCGGCATCATCACCGCCAACCCGGAGTTCGCCGACGTGCTTTCTCTGGAAGGCGTCGCGGATACCAAGAACCCGTCCGTCCCGATCTTCGGCGTGCCGACCACCGCCGGCACCGCCTCGGAGACGACCATCAACTACGTGGTCACCGACACGGCCAACAAGCGCAAGTTCGTGGCTGTCGACCCGCACGACATCCCGATCGTCGCTTTCGTGGACCCGGATCTGACCGACTCGATGCCGCGCGGCCTGAAGGTCGCCACCGGACTTGACGCCCTGACCCACGCCATCGAGGGTTACATTACCCCGGGTGCCTGGAGCCTGTCCGACTGCCTGTCCATGCAGACCATCCGCATGATTGCCAAGAACCTGGCCAAGTCCGCCGACGGCGACATTCCGGCCGGCGAGCAGATGGCCTACGCGTCCTACATCACCGGTATGGCCTACTCCAACGTGGGCCTCGGTCTGGTGCACGGCATGGCTCACCCGCTGGGCGGCCGTCTGGGCGTGGCCCACGGTGTGGCCAACGGTATTCTGCTGGCCCCGGTCATGGAATACAACAAGGACTTCACCGGTGAGAAGTACCGCGACATCGCCGATGCGTTCGGTGTTGAGGACGCCTACACCGGCGACCTGGAGAAGGTGCGCGAAGAGGCCGTGCAGGCCGTCCACAAGCTGACCGTGGATCTGAAGAACCCGACCACGATTTCCGAAGTGGGCGCCACCGAGGCCGACCTTGAGCCGCTGGCTCACGATGCCTTCAACGACGTGTGCACCCCCGGCAACCCGCGTCAGGCAACCGAAGAGGACATCCTCGCGATTTACAAGTCGCTGATGTGATCAGTCAATGACAGTAAACATTAGCTCCCTCTGATGAGGGAGCTGTCAGCGTAGCTGACTGAGGGAGAGAAGTTGCGGCGTAGCCGCTGAATAATAGGTATCGGCCTGCGTCCGATTCAATGTTTTAGCGACTGCGTCGCAGTCTCTTCCTCAGTCTCACTTCATTCGACAGCTCCCTTATCAGAGGGAGCTTGCATAAGCAGAGGGGGCTCGTATATCTAGCTACTTTTCGTGCTTTTCGTCGTAGACTTCGTCGGTGGGGGTCTCGTCGTACAGCTGCTTGCCTTGCGCCTCCGCCAGTTCCATCTGCTCGTTGATCCACGCGGCTTCAGCCGGATTGATATCCGCGGAATTCAGCACTTTCTGCCACACCGGGTAGAACATATGCATCGCCGGATACATGGCGGTGAACAACACCTCCGGCTTATGCGTGCGCGTATGTTGCGGATGCGCATCAAACGTATTCTTAAAACGTCGCATGTAGCTCAGGAACGAACTCAACGACGTATCCATCCGTCGCGCACTCATCGCGGCGATCATGCGCGGCGAGTACACGGTTTTCAGATCCTTGCCCATCAGATGCAGGGAAATATCGATATCCTCATGCATCACATCGGCCTTATCCCGGCAGACCTCATTCGCAATCTGATGCCAGGCCGAAGCGCGCAAGGCATATTCGAGCCGAACAGCAGCGGCTGGCCGCCATCGGCGCGGTAGATTCGCTTGCGTAAGGAATTGTCGCCCTTCAACCCGAAATGGCGTGAGGGCATGTCGTAATACATCACCGGAC
>ENA-OQHA01000188-OQHA01000188.1-human-gut-metagenome-genome-assembly--contig:-NODE-188-length-33707-cov-4.106909_pt1 | contig 33707 bp, 35 predicted proteins | sample MGYA00242558_ERZ504707 | MGnify/ENA primary metagenome ERZ504707 (study PRJEB26092, sample SAMD00036197) | human gut metagenome | host: Homo sapiens | study: EMG produced TPA metagenomics assembly of... | reverse complement strand
AAAATAACGATGAAGACTCATCGTTAGATTTAGATATTTCTGAAATAGACTTCTAGACTATAAAGAAATAAGGGGTGAGATTCACCCCTTACTGCGTAATAATTAAAATTTAGGAAACCCCTAGTTATTTTAAATTACCACTTTCTATAAAGACTTATAGTCTTTTGTAATCGTCCATGTTTAATTCAGAAGCTGCATCTTTATCACAAATCAATGTCATATTAGGATGAAGCTTTAAAACAGTAGATGGTAATTCATCTGTAATAGGTGAATCAAGAACCTGTTTTAAGATGCCTGCTTTTTCCTTACCATTTACAATCATCACTAAGTGTTTAACCTTCATTAAGCTCTTAGGACCCATTGTAAGAGTGATTGGAAGATGTTCTCTCTTTGGATAATCAGGGTTTGCTTTATTCTTAGTAGCACGATCCATTGCATAAGAATATGAATCCATTGGTGTACATCTAGGACAGTTGCTGCAGAAATGACCATCATAGCCAAGACCAATAACCATGACATCAATACCACCTGCACGGCTGATTTCTTCATCATATGTTTCCCAGTTTTCCATAGTCATATCATGAATTCTTTCTTCTGGAATATTTGCTTCTTCGAAGAATAATTTCTGCATTTCTTCCCAGTTAGGACCATAAGGCTTACCATCCATGTATGGTGCTTCATCGAATAAATAATATTCGATATCCTTGAACTTTTCCTGATCTCTTACTTCTGGAGCTAACATCTTGTAAAGTTCAATAGGACTTCTGCCTGATGTAAGAGAAATATTCACTCTCTTATCCTGCATCATAGCACCAAGTAAGATGTGCAATGCACTTTCACTCATTTTCTGAGTGTTTTCTTCAACGATTAATTTCATAATAAATTCCTCCTGTATTTCACAAGAAGATAAAACTCACACACTTCACATTATAAGCATCAAACTCTTTCTGTCAACCTATAAAAAATTAAAATTATATCGTATATATCGGTGTAATTTGGCGCGCATTATACTTATATAGAGCCGCTTTTGCAAGTGATTTCCACGATTTGGAAAGTTCTTCTATCATATGGAAAGGTGTTTTATATATTGGAAAATACGAGATTTTTTAGGATTTTCCAAGATATAATGTATCCAACGAGAAGGGAGGACTCGACATGAACTTCATGGAAAAATTCAATGAACTAGCAAACCGCACACTAGTTCCCATTGCAGACAAGTTAGCTAACCAAAGACATCTTGCTGCAATTCGTGATGGAATGGTTGTTGCTATTCCACTATCAATCCTTGGAGGTGCTTGCTTAATCGTATCAACACCACCATTCAAACCTGAAACTCTACCAAACTGGGGTTTCATCACTACCATGCTTACAGGATGGTACAACTGGGCTCAGGCTAATAAAGCCGCATTATTATTACCATATAATATGACAATGGCTTTAATGGGACTATTTATCGCTTTCTCTATTTCTTATCATTTAGCTAAGAAATACGAAATGCCAAGCTTAAATGCAGCTGTTGTTTCTACTGCAGTATTCTTAATCGTATCTGCACCAACTACTTCTGCTGTCCCAGCTAATCTCATTACTGATGGTAAATCAGCCACTGATCTACTTGCACTTGCTGGAAGTTATATACCAACAACTTACCTGGATGCAAAGGGTATCTTTACAGCTATTATTGTTTCTATCGGATGTGTAGAAGTCATGAACTTCTTATTTAAGAAGAACGTTCGTATTAAGATGCCTGAAGGTGTTCCACCTGCAATCAGTTCATCATTCGATGCAATCTTACCACTCTTTATCTGTGTTATCATATTCTATGCATTATCATTATTTATACAGAATATCAGTGGTCAGTTATTACCAAGTATGATTATGACAGTACTTGCACCTGCGGTATCTGGTCTAGATTCATTAGTAGGTATCTGTTTAATTACTATCATTGCTCAGACATTCTGGTTCTTTGGTTTACATGGTGCAAGTATTACTCAGCCAATTAGATTACCATTCATGCAGATGTATTTAATTACTAATATCGCAGCATATAGTGCTGGTAAACCATTAGTACACTTCTTCACTCAGCCATTCTGGTCATATATTATCGCATTAGGTGGCGGAGGTGCTACTTTAGGATTATGTATTCTATTACTCAGAGCAAAATCAGTTGAATTACGTACTTTAGGTAAGCTTTCAATTGGTCCAGCTATCTTCAATATCAATGAACCAATCATCTTCGGTTTACCAATGGTATTAAACCCAATTATGATGATTCCATTTATCTTTGTGCCAGTTGTAAACTCAATTATTGCCTATACTTGTATGGCATTACACATCGTTGGAAAGGGTGTTATTGAAACACCATGGACAACACCAGCTCCACTTGGTGCTGCATTAGGATGTATGGATATTAAAGCCGGTATCATGGTTGTAGGGCTAATCATTCTAGATATGGCACTTTACTATCCATTCGTCAAATTATTAGATAAACAAAAGTTAGAAGAAGAAAATTCAAAATAATTAAAACAAGAAATAAAACTCACACACACATAAAATTGAATAACCTTAAATATTTTGTATATGACTGCTACCCCACAGCAGTCTTTTTCTTTTGCGTGAACTACCTCGACTTCTAATACGGAGTATTAAGTTAATGTGAATCGCCTTTATTCATTTCCTTTACACTTTGTCTTTTACGTATTGTGAATGGCACAATTGAGCGTGTCGCAAACATGGTAGGTGTTTCTATATGTTTAATAAGCTGGACAACTGCTTCCATGCCTAACTGATTTGGGCTTACATCAATAGAAGTCAGTGGTGGTTCTGAGAAACGTGCAAAGATAGAATTATTAAAGCTCACAATAGAAATATCATCAGGTACTTTCTTTCCTACTTCAGTAATTAGTCTCACCATAATGACTGCATAAATATCATCACATACCACAAAGGCACTCGGACAGTCATCACTTCTTAATAATTCAAGTATTTCATTGGGGTTATAGGAATAACTTGAAGAAAGATTCTTAATATAGTCTTCTTTCACTTCATAGCCTGCTTCGGATAAAGCTTGTATATAACCAAGACGTCGATCTATAGAATACTGTACATCTTTTTTCTCACCAATATAACCAATCTTTTGATGTCCTTTTTTTAATAAGTATTTCACTGCCTCATAGCCTGCCTGGACATTATCTGTATCTACACTGACTGATGTAATGGAATTCATTGGTGGTTTACCAATCATAATATAAGGAATCATACGTTCTCTTAAATAATCTGTCACAGAAGATTCAATTTTTGTATTGAGGAAGATATATCCTTCACAATCCGCAATTTCCATACTTGTCTTCATTTCTCTCGTATCTGCACCAGTAATAATATGGAGACTATAACGCCCTTTATTACACATATAACTAATACCTCTTATTATTTCTAGATAGAATGGATTCTCATAGACATCTACCATAGAACGAGGAAAGACGACACCAACATTATGTTTCTTAATATGTGATTTATCATATACATAACCGAGTTCATCCATTACTTTACGTACTTTTTCTTTCGTTTCTTCACTAATTGAATAATGATTATTAATTGTACGAGATACAGTAGATGGAGATACACCTGCTTTTTTCGCAATGTCTTTAATTGTGATACTCATTTAAATCACCTCACTTTTATTATACTGATTATTGTTGCGTTGCGCTATAGTTGCACTAATATTTGCATCATATATGCGTAAATACCCTGTTTTATTGCATAAAATCTATTGTGTGAGTGTTTATAATCGTTAAAATAGAATTTGTAAGAAAAAGGGAGTAAGACATAACCTTATTAAAAGGAGGAAAAAGAAAATGAAGCTTATGACACTTAACACACATTCACTAAGTGAATGTGATGAAAAGAATAAGCTCCAGACAATTGCGAATTTTATTCTGAATCATGATGTTGATGTCATTTGTTTACAAGAAGTCAATCAAAGTATGAATGCAAAAAGTGTTTCTACCGACAGATCTTATGTCGGTAGAGATATTATTAAAGAAGACAATTATGCACTTGGATTAAGTCGATTACTTGGTGATCAATACAACTGGAACTATATTCCAGTTAAAGTAGGTTATGACAAGTTTGATGAAGGTGTAGCCATCCTCTCTAAGTATCCAATTGTGAATAGTGAAAATACTTTATTGACGCAAACCGATGATTATACGTTCTGGAAGAAACGTAATTCTCTTGGAGTAGAAATAGTAAAAGAGAACACGCATTTCTGGGTTTATACAGCCCATTTAGGATGGTGGAAGGATGATGAGGAACCTTTCATCAACCAATGGCATAAGCTCAATGTTGTGGCAAATAAAGAAGTACCTGTTTACTTAGCAGGAGATTTCAATGCACCTGATATTATTCCAAACCAAAGCTATGAGACTATTAAAGAAGATGGATGGTTTGATACACGTGACGAGGCGGATGATGTCCAAGGTCGTTTTACTGCTCAGGGTAAAATAGACGGATGGGATGAAGCAGTAGATGGTATGCGTATTGATTATATCTGGTGTAATAAAAAAGAACATGTAAAAAGCCATCATGTTGTATTTGATGGTACACATGAAGATGTAGTTTCTGATCATTTTGGATTATTTATGGAGGATAGTTTATGAGAAAAGTGGTGTGTTATTATCCGTATCATCTTTACCTAGTAAGTATGGTATTGGTTGTTTTGATGAAGCTGCTTATAAGTTTGTAGATGATCTCGTAGAAGCTAAACAAACATATTGGCAGATTCTCCCTTTAGGTATTACTGGTTATGGTGATTCACCTTATCAGTCATTCTCTACTTTTGCAGGTAATCCATATTTTATTTCTTTAGATGAGTTTGTGAAATGTGGTTATTTAAAGGAAGAAGATTTACCAGAGGCAGATATAAACAGTGATTATGTTGATTATTCTTATCTTTATGAAAATAGATATGCATTATTAAAGAAAGCTTATGAGAATTCACATATTACTGATAATGAAGATTTTAAAGCTTACTGTAAGGACAATGCATGGTGGCTAGAAGATTATGCATTATTTATGGCAATAAAAGCATCTTATGATAATCAAAGCTGGGAAAATTGGCCTTTAGAATTACGTTTAAGAATGATGCGTTTCTTACTGAAAAACGTAACGAACTAAGTGATGACATTAATTACCATAAGTTCTTACAGTACTATGTATGGAAACAATGGTATGCATTAAAGGATTATGCGAATAGTAAAGGGGTAGAAATCATTGGTGATATTCCTATCTATGTCGCATATGATTCATCTGATGTATGGGGACAGCCAGAATTATTCCAGCTAGATCCTGAAGTAAAACCAACTGCAGTTGCAGGTGTACCACCTGATGGTTTTCTTGCTGATGGACAGCTTTGGGGTAATCCACTTTATGATTGGAAGAAACATAAAGAAACAGGTTATGCATGGTGGATTCAGAGAATTGCATATTGTAAGAAAGCTTACGATGTTGTACGTATTGACCATTTTAGAGGTTTTGATGAATATTTCTCAATTCCTTATGGTGATACAACTGCAAGAAATGGACATTGGGAAAAAGGTCCAGGCTATGACTTATTTAAGACAGTTGAAGAGTCTTTAGGAAAACTCAATGTAATTGCAGAAGACTTAGGTTATTTGACTGATACAGTTAAACAGATGGTCGCTGATTGTGGTTATCCAGGTATGAAGGTCTTTGAATTCGCATTTGATTCACGTGATTCTTCTGGTACAAGCAACTACCTCCCTCATAACTATACAGAAAATTCAGTTGTTTATACTGGAACTCATGACAATGAAACAATGTTCGGATGGCTTAAGAATATTCTGCCTGAAGAAAGACAGATGTTGAAGGACTATCTACACTATGATGGTGATAATGACACTGTATTAGTGGATATGAGTATTGATTGTATTATGGCAAGTGTAAGTGATAAGTGCATTGTACCAATGCAGGATTACTTAAAACTTGATAATACAGCACGTATGAATAAACCTAATACTTTAGGTAATAACTGGATGTGGCGTTTAGATAAGAATGCCTTTAATGATTCATTAAAGGAACGAATGCGTAACATTACAGTAAAAACAAACCGTATTTAAAGGAGATTTTAAGAATGGATGTTAAGACGTTAATTAATACAAGAGTTCAGGAGTTATTTAATTTATCATTAAAAGATTGTTCTAATGAACAAGCTTATATCGCATTATTAAGTGTTGTAAAAGACTTGCTTGATGATAAAAAGACAATTGAAGGTGATCGTAAGGTTTATTATTTCTCTGCTGAATTCTTATTGGTAAACTCATGAGTAATAACTTAATCAACTTAGGTATTCGTAAGGAAGTAAAGGAATTATTCAAAGAAAACGGAAAGAGTTTAGAAGAAATTGAAGAAATAGAAGCTGAACCTTCACTCGGTAATGGTGGGTTAGGTCGATTAGCTGCTTGTTTCTTAGATTCAATCGCAACTTTAGACCTATCTGGTGATGGGGTTGGTCTTAATTATCATTTAGGTTTATTCAAACAGGTATTTGAATACAACAAACAGTGCGAAACACCAAACCCTTGGATTAATGATCACTCTTGGCTCATTCCTACAAACAAACATTATACTGTTGAATTTAAGGACTTTTCTTTAAAGTCTCAATTATATGATTTAGATGTATTAGGCTATAAAGGAAATAAGAATAAATTACACTTATTTGATATTGCATCTGTTGATGAATCAATGGTACATGATGGTATCTCATTTGATAAATCAAACATTGTACGTAACTTAACTTTATTCCTCTATCCAGATGATAGTGATGAAGCAGGTCGTAAATTACGTATTTACCAGCAGTATTTCATGGTATCTAATGGGGCACAGATGATTCTTGAAGATATCAAGAGTAAAGGAATCAGCTTAACTGATTTAGATAAGCATGTATGTATCCAGATTAATGATACACACCCATCAATGGTTATTCCTGAATTGATTCGTCTTCTTATGAAAGAAGGACTTACAATGAAGCAGGCTATTGATATTACATCTAAAACATGTGCTTATACAAACCATGCTATTCTTGCAGAAGCACTTGAAAAATGGCCATTGTCTTATCTAGAAGAAATCGTGCCTCAATTAGTACCTATTATTGAAGCATTAGATGCTGTTGCGAAAGAAAGATCTACAAATGAAAAAGTCGCAATCATTGATAATAATAAATTAGTTCATATGGCACATATGGATATCCACTTTGGTTTCTCTATCAATGGTGTGGCTTCTATTCATACAGATATTTTAAAGAATACTGAATTACATGACTTCTATGAACTTTACCCAACACATTTCAACAACAAAACAAACGGTATTACATTTAGAAGATGGTTATTATCATGTAATGAAGAATTAACTGATTTGATTGATAGCTTAATTGGTGAAGGCTACAAACAAGATGCAAGTGAATTAGAGAAATTACAGAAATATTTAGATGATGAAGTAGTTCTTAATAAACTACTTACAATCAAACAGGAAAAGAAAACACAGCTTGCGAACGTAATCAAAGAAAAAGAAGGTATTGAGTTAGATCCTTCCTCTATCTTCGATGTTCAGGTTAAGAGATTACATGAATATAAACGTCAGCAGATGAATGTGTTATATATCATCTACCAGTACTTACAGATTAAAGCCGGTCATAAGCCTGCACATACTATTACATGTATCTTTGGCGCAAAAGCAGCTCCTGCTTATATCCTCGCAAAAGATATCGTCCATACACTCCTTTGTCTGCAGCAGCTTATTGACAATGATCCAGAAGTATCTCCTTACTTAAAAGTAGTCATGGTAGAAAACTATAATGTCACTTATGCAGAATCTATTATTCCTGCAGCTGATTTCTCTGAACAGATTTCCATTGCTTCAAAAGAAGCATCTGGTACATCTAATATGAAATTCATGTTGAACGGTGCAGTCACATTAGGTACTGACGATGGTGCCAATGTCGAAATACATGAATTTGTAGGTGACGATAATATTTATATCTTTGGCGCAAAAGCTGATACAGTTATTGACCATTATGCGAAAGGTGATTATCATCCTCAGGATATCTTAAATAATGATCCTGAATTAAGAACACTTGTTGATTTTATTGTCAGTGATGAAATGAAATCAGTCGGTGATGTGGAATTACTTGAAAGATTACATAATGATATGTCATACAAGGATTGGTTTATGGCCTTACTTGATGCAAGAGACTATATTGAGACTAAAGTACGTGCTATCAACGATTATAAAGATAGAAAAGCATGGGCTAAGAAGATGTTAGTTAATATCTCTAAAGCTGGTTTCTTCTCTAGTGATAGAACTATTGCACAGTATAATGAAGATATCTGGAAATTAAAATAATCTCCTCAATCAGGGTTCTTAATGAACTCTGATTTTTTTGTTGATTTTATTTCGTATATACTTTATTTTATTTACGAGGTGTAGAAAATGAAAAGAAATTATCCAAGTATTATTATTACTCCTGAAGGAGAAAAATGGCTCGATAAAGGGCAGATGTGGATGTATAAGAATAATCTAGGTAGTCTAGATGATTCTATTGAGAATGGTTCTTTAGTAGATATTATGACGACTCAAGGACGTTATTTAGGTACAGGTTTTCTTTCTAAAGAAAGTCATATTACAGTACGTATCTTAACTAAAATCAAAATGAAGTGATTGATAGAGAATTCTTTAAAAAGAAAATTCAGTTTGCCTATGATTTTAGAAAGACAGTAGAAAAAGATAACTTAACTAATTGTCGTCTTGTATTTGGTGAAGCTGATGGCTTACCAGGCTTAACTGCAGACCGTTATAATGAAATCATTGTGACTCAGATTACATCTTATGGTTTAGATTTAATCAAGGATATGATTTATGAATTATTATTAGAAGTATTAAAAGAAGATGGTCAGAATGTATCTGCCATCTATGAAAGAAATGATGTTAAAGTACGTGCGAAGGAAGGTTTAGAACTCTATAAAGGATTCTGGAAACCAAGCACATTACCTACTACAACAGTTATTAATGAAAATGGTTTGAAACTTAATGTAGATGTAGAAAATGGTCAGAAGACTGGTTACTTTTAGATCAGAAATCTAATAGAGTATTACTTAGAAACATGTCTGCAGGTAAGACAGTATTAGACTGTTTTAGTCATACAGGTGGTTTCGCATTAAATGCAGCTTTTGGAGGGGCTAAATATGTCACTGCTGTAGATGTTTCTCAGACAGCTTTAGATCAAGGTCTTGCGAATGCAAAGATGAACCACTTAGAAGAAAGAATGTCTTTTGTACAGGATGATGTCTTTGATTACTTAGATAAATGTCACCAGGGACAGTATGATATTATTGTCTTAGATCCACCTGCATTTACTAAATCAAGAAGAACTGTCAACCATGCTTATAATGGCTATAAAAATATTAATATGAAAGCTATGAAGCTTTTAAGACAGGGTGGATATTTAATTACATGCAGCTGTTCACGTTTTATGGAAACTGCACTCTTTGAACAGATGTTAAGAGAATCCGCAAAAGAATGTGGAGTGACTCTAAAACAAGTATCAGTGACTCAACAGAATGCCGATCATCCAATTCTTTGGACTATGGAAGAAACATCTTACTTAAAATTCTATATCTTCCAGATTATTTAGAAGTCTTCGGACTTCTTTTTTAATGCTTCATAAAATTTATTTTTATATTTATAGCTTAGCTTAAATATCTCTAGATTAAGATAGATATCTAATTGATTAATTTTAGTAATATAACGTGTATTTACACATGTATTCTTATTAATTTGTACAATCTGTTTAGAACCAATCTCTTTTAATATCACCTTTAAAGGTTTATAGAGATGATAGTTCTTTTCTTTTGTATATATTGTAGTGAGATGTTCATGTGTATGTATGTAGATAATATGATTAATAGGAATAGAAATATCCTGGTAATTATACTTGAAATGATAATAATCACGAGAATGAAAGAATGTGCATAATATGAAAGGAATATCTTTTTCTAGACTATTTTCAAATATATAGTAAAAAGGCTGATAGATGACAGTTTCAGGACCTAATGGGTGATTGGTAACTATCACAATAAAAGCCTTTTTATTTATATTTCTTATTCTTGGTATATCTTCAAGTGTATCAGTAAAACACAAATCTGCAGGAATAAGAGTGTTAGATATTGTATAAGGATGATGTAGATGATAATCAAGTATATTGGTTATTGTTTCTGTTATATGAGAATTTGAATGTACTATAGAAATAATCATGAGATCCCACCACCTATTAAATAAAAAAAGGACTACTAATAGTCCTTGAGCGTGTAAACACACTGTTATAGCTTCCGTGAACACAATACATGAATAACTCACTATATGACATAACATGTATCATGAAACGAAAAATAATGTCATGAAAGATAGTAAAATGAGAATTTTACGCTCATGAGCGCCATACGCTCATATTTATTTCTATGCTTAAGGCATAGAGGTAAATAGATATGTCAATGGGAGAAAGATTAAGAGAAGCAAGAAATAAAATAGGATATTCACAGGAAGAAGTGGCAAGACGTATTGATTTAGATCGTACAACTATAGGAAAGTATGAAAATGATGCATGTGTACCATCTTCAACTACTCTTGCAAGACTAGTAGAAATCTATTGTACAGATGCGAATTATATTTTATATGGTAAAGAGATGAAGGTGATGAATATATCGCGTGTACCAAAGAACTGTATGAGAGATATCTATATGTTGCTTTCAGAATATCTTATAGAAGATTATGCACATAATGAAAACATCCACGAGTAGTGGATGTTTTTAAATCTGTGGTTTGATTAATACTCTTCCTGTACCACGATAAACATTAACTAAACCTTCACCACTCATAGCTGAACCAATGAGTGTTTTACCGCTTCTTTCTACTGTAAAGTCAAGGTTTTCACTCCAGGCAATGGCGAATGAACCGTCAATCTTTAACGTATCGTTATGTAAATCTATTGTAATAAGTTCTTCTTGTGGTACATCACATTCTAAGACTACTTTACCAGAACCCTTAAGACATAGATTAAATAATCCTTCTTCACCAATAGTTTGTCCTGATACACTTTTAATCATAGATGAACTTAAGCTGACTTTGGTTTCAGATGCACAATATAAACCATCCTCTACACACATCGCTCCATTCCAATCATCTAGATCTTCAATAATATAATGTTTATAACTTGGTTCTGTGACTATTACACCTGTACCAACATATTGTGGCTTAATAGTGGATTCACCAGTGACCTGTGCATTAAAGAACTTTTTAATTGTATCTCCAATACCCTTTAAACCTGTTGTCTGATGTACATTACCCACATACCATTGCATTCCCCCTGGCTGTATATTGACACTTTCATCATTTAAAGTAATCATTAGTTGTCTTTTCTTTACATTCATCTGACTCATATAGAACTTAGTTTGTGCATCCTCTGCAGTACAGCTTAAATCCTTATCATATTGAATGACTTTAAAAATCCCTTTACGACTTACTACAGAAACATTACTATTATCTTCAAAATTAAAAATTTGGAATCCCATAAAAAACCTCCTTGACACTATTATATACGAAAAGGTCTTATGACCTTTTTAAATCTTAATAATACCATCTACAGCTTTTTTCTTTAATTCTTCAATAATAGAGACTCCTGCACTCGTACCAATACGTGTTGCTCCATTTTGAATCATTTTAATAAAAGTATTTGCATCTCTAATACCACCTGCAGCTTTTACTTCTACATCATCACCCACATATTTCTTCATTAATGCGACATCTTCAAATGTTGCACCACCTGTTCCAAAACCAGTAGAAGTTTTAATAAAATCAGGTTTAACTTCTTTCGCAATTTCACATAGCATAATTTTTTCTTCATCAGTAAGATAACAGTTTTCAAAGATTACTTTACAAGGAATATTGTGAGCATGACATGCAGCTACAATCTGTGTCATTTCATCTTTAATATAATCCCAGTTCTTATTCTTAACTTCTGTTTGATTAATCACATAATCAATCTCAGTTGCGCCTTCTTCAATCGCATTATTTGTATCAAATACCTTTGAGGCAATAGTAGTTTGTCCTAAAGGAAATGAGATGGCAGCTCCTACATGAATATCAGTACCCTTTAGTAGTTCTGCACATAAATGAGACTGTACCTGATTGATGGCAACCATTTTAAAATGATAATCCTTAGCCTCATTACATAGTTTTTCCATATCTTTACTAGAAGCATCAGTATGAAGATTAGTATGATCAATTATCTGTGCTAAATCATCAATAGTATATTCTTTCATAATCATCTCTCCTTTACATATATGCTAACATTATAACTTTATTATGTCAACATTATGTAATATATCACTTGTGTTTTTGTGTGATAAAATAGTATATATAGGGAGGAGGGACTCTTATGAGCGCTTTATATTTAGATGTAAAGAAAGACTTATTAGATAAAATTACATCGGGTGAATATTCAGAAGGAACTATTATTCCTTACAGAACATGAACTTCTGATTTATACAATGTGAGTCGTCCAACGATTAGAAAGCTGTGCAAATCTTAGTAGATGCAGGTTATTTAGAAAAGAAAAGAAACGTGGTACGATTGTATGTGCACCTAAAGTAATTCAAGATTTACTCAATCAATATCAAGCTTTGATACACAGATGAAAAGACATGGTGTTGTATCTAAAACACAGGTGATTACATTTAAAATGGAAGAAGCATCTAAAGAGATTGCGAAATCTTTACAGATTCATGAAAAAGATTTAGTCTATAAGCTTGTTCGTTTACGTTATACAGATTATAATCCAAATGTCTTTATTACAACCTATATTCCTGTTTCTTTATTTCCGGGTTTACTCGATACTGACTTTACGCATATTAGGCTCTATGATGTTTTTGAGAAACAGGGGCATAGTATTAATACAATTGATCGTACATTAGAAATAGCTCTCGCAGATGATACTATTGCGGATATGTTAGATATAGATGAGGGAGACTCACTATTCTATTTCCGCTCTATTGGTTATGATACACAAAAGAATCCAATAGAATATTCTATTGCCCGTTATAGAGGAGATATTAATACGTTCACATTACATCTTAATCAGCACAAAGGAGATTAATATGACATATCGTTTAAAATACCATGTATGTCCTGAACATGGCTGGATCAATGATCCAAATGGTTTTTCTTATTTTCAGGGATATTATCACTTATTCTATCAATACTACCCAGATGAACCTATATGGGGATCTATGCATTGGGGCCATGTAAGAAGTAAGGATTTAGTTCACTGGGAGAACTTACCTATTGCCTTAATTCCAGGAGATAAAGAAGATCTTCATGGTTGTTTTTCAGGAAGTGCAGTAGAATACAACAATCGTTTATATTTGATTTATACAGGTAATATATATGATGATCCTGAACATATTACATTCCATCAGAATGTGAATATTGCCTGGAGTGAAGACGGTATTCATTTTTATAAATATGAAAATAATCCAGTGATTAGTGAACCACCTGTAGATAATACATATCATTTCCGTGATCCTAAAGTATGGCGAGAAGATGATCATTTTAAGATGATTATTGGTGGTCAGAAGGAAGATGGAAGAGGACATGTACTCATTTATCAATCAGATGATTTAATCAATTGGAATTATTTAGGTGAATATGGTCATGCTTCTACCATTGATCATGAAGGGAAGATGTGGGAATGTCCTGATTTATTTAGACTTAATGGAGTGAATGTATTACTTATGTCACCACAAGGTATTAAAGAAGATGGTGAAAAATACAGAAACTACCATCAAACAGGCTATAAGATCAAAGATACATTTATTGAATTAGATCATGGTCATGACTTCTATGCAGCGACTACAATGCTTGCACCAGATGGTAGACGTATACTAATGGCTTGGATGGATATGTGGCATAGTGAATTCCCTGAAAAAGAAGAAGGGTGGTCTGGGGCTATGACCTTCCCTAGAGAACTTACTATTCATGATAATCATCTCTATATGATGCCAGTAGAAGAACTTGCATTATTAAGATATGAATCTAAAAAGTAGAAGTCACAGACTATCTACTTCCTTCTAGACAAGTAGAAATAGATTTAGATATTTGTGATGGTTTATCTCTCAATCTAAGTAATCTCTATACACTTACAGTAAATAATCATAAAGTAACTGTAATGAATCAGACAGAACGTGTAGGGACTATTAAAGAATATCAGTCTATGAAGCTATTGATTGATTCTAGTAGTGTAGAAGTATTTATAAATGGTGGAGAACTTGTCTTTACAGATAGAGTTTATTTTAAAGACACACCAGTGCTTTCACTTAATAAAAAGATGACTTGTAGAATCACAACATTAAGCGAATGATATTTCCAAGGGGGAAAAATATATATGAAAAAAATAGAATTTAAGTCTATGTTGGTGTCTATTATTCTTGTATTACTAATTTATTATTTTTATACACCAGCATTAAATATTCATGCGATAGAATTCTGGATATTTATTATTGTCGCATTATGTATTTATGGTGCTTCCACTTCTTATAGCACATTACTTAGTAAGAAATTTAAACCTGAAAAGGTAGGTTATTTAGGTGCTGCAGTGGCATTGATTGTGGCAGGTGTTTTAGTGACTGATTTATTCACAAGTAAGATTTTCCACGCATCACGTTATGCAAGTCGTATAGAAGTAGAAAATGTAAAGTTTAATAATAAGACATTACATGAAGTAGACTTCTCTAAGACACCTATTATTGACCGTAAGAGTACTGTAAAGCTTGGAGACAAGGTCATGGGTGAGATTCCAGAATATGTGTCGCAGTTTGAAGTAAGTGATGATTATACACAGATTTCTTATAAGAATAGTGTTTATCGTGTCACTCCACTTGAATATGCAAGTTTCTTTAAATATCTTACTAATAGTAAGAATGGTATTCCTGCTTATATTACAGTGAATTCTACTAATGGTAAGGCAGAAATCGTTAAGTTAAAGGATTTAGGTTTAAATGGTATGAAATATGTACCTTCTGCCATTCTTAATCATAATTTAAATCGTAAACTACAATTATCTTACCCTACATCCATCTTTGGTTCTCCTTCATTTGAAGTAGATGAAAAGGACATCCATGGTATGTATGTACAACATATACTTACTTTGGTGTAAGCAATAAGAAGAAGGTCACTGGTGCTGTCCTCTTTGATCCAATTACTGGTAAATCTAAGAAATATGATAAAGACAAAGTACCGAAATGGGTGGATCGTGTATATCCAGAAGAACTCATTATGACTGAAATAGATGAAAACGGAAGCTTACAGGATGGATTCTTTAACTCTGTCTTAGGACAGAAGAATGTCACTGTCACATCTAAAGGTTATAACTATTTAGAAAAAGATGGCGATATCTGGATCTATAGTGGTATTACTTCTGCAAATAAAGATTCATCTAACTTAGGCTTTGTATTATCTAACTTACGTACTCATCAAACTTTACGTTTCTCTTGTTCTGGGGCGAATGAAAAAGCTGCAATGAAATCTGCAGAAGGTGAAGTCAAGAACTATGGTTATGATGCCACATTCCCATTGTTAGTCAATGTAGGTGGTCACCCTGTTTATTTGATTTCACTTAAAGATAGTGGAGGACTTATTAAACAGTATGCGATGGTAGATGCGAAAGACTATCAGAAGGTCTCTGTTTATTCTGCTGATTCAGTTAAGAATCTAGAATTACTTAAGAAGAGTTTCCTTTCTTCTCAAACAATTACAGAAGAGTCTGATGCAGAAACTAAGAAGAAGGATATCACAATCGCAAATGTACAAATTCTTAATGTAGATGGCAAATCTAAGCTATTTATCGTAGATGCAGAAGGTAAGAAATACAAAGCAGTCATTACATCAGAAAATGAAAACACACTGGCTTTCTTAAAAGCAGGTGAAACAATTCATATTCGTTATATTGAAATGAATGATGTAAATGTGATTAAGAGTGTAGGTGAATAAAATGAAAAGAATAATGAAGATTTTTACAGTTACTTTAGTATGTTTATCATTATGTGGATGTTCTTATTTCAAATCTAAGCTCAATGACATTAAAGGTAGTTTGATTGGGAATGGCTATACAATTGATACATATGATAATTATGGGAATAAAGTATTTGAAACAAAAGGTCAGAAGATCAAAATTACTGGTAATAAAGTAAAAGAATCATCATATAATTCTGATGGCAGTGTAAAAGAAACATATAGTCTTTCTTCAGTTGTTACTATCACAATTGATGGGAATGAAATAGAAAGCTGTGGAGATACATGTATCTTTGAACAGAAGGGATTAGATGCAGAAGTAGACTTTACTAAGAAGCATATCAATAGTACTGCAGACGGAATCACAGCCAATACAGCTATCGCAAATTACTTAAATAAGTATAAGAACTTGTTTGGTAAAAGAAGAGTTGTAGTCGTTAAGTCTCAATTAGGTCAGCCTATTAAGGCATATCAGGGTGATGATGTATATTGGGAAATTCCTGAAAACCTTCCTAAGATGACTAAACTCATGATTGATGGTAAAGCACTTTATATTCATCGTGCAAACTTCCAGATTATTGATTCAGATTGTTTAACAGAAGAGTAGCGTGGCTGCTCTTTTTTAGTTGACTATGAACCTTGCTTTGGGTTTAAAATAGTATTATGGAGGATATGTTCATGGAGAAATCAAAAGTATATTTTACAGACTTTCGTACACGTGTTGGTGTAAGTTTAACTGAAAAGTTACAGCGTTTAATTAAGAAAGCAGGAATCACTGATATTGATATGGATGGTAAGTTTGTAGCTATCAAGATGCATTTTGGTGAATTAGGTAACCTATCTTATTTACGTCCTAATTATGCGAAAGCAGTTGCAGATGTCGTTAAGGAATGTGGAGGAAAACCATTCTTAACAGATTGTAATACTTTATATCCAGGTTCTAGAAAGAACGCCCTAGAACATTTAGATTGTGCGAATATCAATGGTTTTAATACAATCACTACAGGGTGTCAGATTATTATTGGAGATGGTTTAAGAGGAACTGATGATATTACAGTACCTGTAAGAAATGGTGAATATTGTAAAGAAGCCTATATTGGTCGTGCAGTCATGGATGCGGATATCTTTATCAGCTTAACTCATTTTAAAGGCCATGAGTCTACAGGCTTTGGTGGCGCGATTAAGAATATTGGTATGGGCTGTGGAAGCCGTGCTGGTAAGATGCAGCAACATAATTCAGGCAAACCAATTGTGCATGATGACTTATGTAGAGGATGTCGTCGCTGTGCTAAAGAATGTGGTAGTGATGCAATCACTTATGAAAATGGTAAAGCAGTCATCAATCAGGATATCTGTAAAGGATGTGGCAGATGTATTGGAGCTTGTGTATTTGATGCCATTGAAAACCAAAACTGGAATGCGAATGAAATACTTGGTAGAAAAATGGCTGAATATTCGCAGGCAGTATGTGATGGAAGACCAACATTCCATATTAGTTTAGTGAGAGATATTTCACCTAACTGTGACTGTCATGGTGAAAACGATGCACCTATCTTACCAGATGTTGGTATCTTTGCGTCATTTGATCCCGTTGCTTTAGATCAGGCATGTGTAGATGCATGCTTACATGCAACACCTATGCCTAATAGCCAGTTATCTGATAATTTAGCTGATCCACATTGGCATCACCATCATGATAACTTTCTAGATTCAAATCCTAATGTCAGATGGAAAGAAACATTAGAACATGCGGAAAAGATTGGTTTAGGTACAAGAGAATACGAACTTATTCAAATGAAATAATAAAAAAGAAGAATTGAAATAACTCAATTCTTCTTTTCATTTGTTTGTTTACGATATTGTGTGGGTGAACAATGATAAGTCTTACTAAACTTTTTAGAAAAGGCCAGAGCATCAATAAAGCCCACACTGGCTGCAATTGTAGATACAGGGAGATTTGTACTCTGTAACAAGCCTGCAGCCTTTTTTAATTTAATTGAAAGCAGATATTGTTTAGGTGAAATATCAAATTTCTGATGAAATAATCGTGTCATATAATTTGCATGAATACCAAACTTATCCGCAATCTCACTCATTTTAAGGTTATATTGATAATTCAAATCCAAATAAAGACGAATTTCTTCGGCAAGTGAATACTTCACATTATTATTGAAATGGATATTTAACTCTTCATACAACATTGCGAAAATATGAAGAAGTATACTATTTGACTCAAAATATTCAGCATCTGTATTAAAGGATAAATCTAATAGACGTTCAATCTGTTTATAATATTGATTCACATCAACATTATGAATAATATATTGATCATGTGTATCTTTTGTAAGGGAGTAAAAATATTGTTCCGCATTAATACCTAAGAAATTAACCCATCCATATTTCCATGGATGGTTTTTATCTGCTTGATAGGTAGCCACCTTATTGGCAGGAATGAGGAAAATATCTCCTGCCTTGACATCAACGGAATGTTCATTAATAGTCAGTTGTCCTTTTCCAGAGAAGACAAAATGCATCACATAATAAGATCTTACAATAGGTCCATAGGTATATTCACTTTTACATTGTTCTATTCCAGCACTGTATAAAGACAAATCCGTATTGGCTTTATAGGTTTTGCTGTGAATACGTTCTTTATATTCTTTCATATGATCCCCTAAGTTAGTTTTTTCCATATATTCGTTATGTATTTCTATTCTTATTATATTCTTGACGTTGTTTAATGTAAATAAAGTGAGGATTATGTATGAAAAATAGAAAACAAGCATATCATATAGAAACAGAAAAAGGGTTAATCAATGACCCAAATGGGCTTTCCTATTTTAAAGGAAAGTATTATGTCTTTTTCCAATGGAATCCTAATGCGACAGACCACTCATATAAAGTATGGGGAAAACAACCTCTCAAGACCTTATACATTGGAGTGAGCCAGTAATCGCATTACAAGCTTCTGAATCTTATGACAAGGATGGGACGTATTCAGGAAGTGCAGTCAGTGATGGTGAGACACTATCTCTTTATTATACGGGAAATGTGAAAGTAAATGGTGTCAGATATCCTGAACAATGTCTTGCACAGTCTGAGGATGGTATACATTTTAAGAAATATGGTTCTGTACTCTCTCTTCCTGATGATTATACAGGTCATTTTAGAGATCCTAAAGTGACTAAGGAGGATGTCTGGAAAATGATTATTGGAGGACAGAATAAGAAGACTGGAAGAGGAGATATTATTCAATATACATCAATAGATGGAACCTCTTTTAAGTTTAATAAGATCATTGGAATATCTAAACAATATGAAATGATAGAATGTCCTGACTTATTTACACTTGATGCTCATGAAGTATTAATTTATGGTCTGCAGTCAAGAAATAATGATACAGATGAATGTCTTGATGCGCATGCTGTGTATTTAATAGATACATTGAGTGATTTAGATAAAGGACTGCATATGGATGAAGGGTATGATTTTTATGCACCACAAACATTTGTGGATGACCAAGGAAGACGTATTATGCTTGCCTGGATGTCACGTTTTAGTGATGCGCAGGAAGTAGAATTCGCTAAGGATGGACATATTCATTGTCTAACAATGCCTCGTGAATTATTTGTAAAAAAGGAAACTGATACAGTCACCTGTAAGGGAGATGTATGAATTATGCCATGAAATTCCTTATTACGAATCATATGAAAATACAAAGACAGGCGATGATAGAAATCAGTCCTTTGAAACATATGTCTTTTTCAATCAATAAGGAATTAAGCATTCACTTTGATGAAGGAATACGTATTGAACGCTATGATTGGGCAGAACAGAAATATCAAAAGAAATCATGGCCTATAAAAATCAATCATATGGAAATATGGCTGGATACATCAAGTGTAGAAATATTTGCGAATAACGGAGAGTTTGTTTATTCTGCACGTCTTGACCCACAGGCTGAAGACTTGCTTCTTGCAAGTAGTAAAGAATCACAAAACATCAACGTATACAGATTGGAGATTTAAAATGATTACAATAAATAATAGTATAATTCATCTTAGAAATACACATATTAGTTATATATTAGAAGTATTAGATCAAAAGTACATTTTACAAAGATATATAGGTAAACCACTTCGTCATTATCATAAAAGTCCAATGACTTACTACAAACGTAGCTATAATACTGAACATGATGTCAGTATTGAAAATGCATCTTTTGATGATCTTCCTTTTCTCTATCCACAATTAGGTCATGGAGATTATCGCATACCTGCCATTGAAGTAGAAGCACACCATCAACGTTATTGTGAATTATTGTTGAAGGAAGTGCATGTGCTAGATGAAAAGAAGACTCTTCCAGGTTTACCTTCACTTAAAAGTCATGGTAGAAGTGAGACACTAGAAGTAGTCTATGAAGATAAGCCTATCGGCTTAGAAGTGAGTCAATATATCACTATTTATGAGGATTTAGGCGTTCTTTCATTTTCAGCTTCTTTTAGAAGCTGTAAAGAAGATCTTATTCTTTATAATACACAATCTGTTTCTTTAGAACTTCCATCACAGGATTACCAAGTGATGACAATGTATGGCTTACATGCAAAAGAAGGCAATATTCAGCTATCTGCACTTAATACAGGTATATTTCAAATAGAAAGTACAAGAGGCAGCAGTAGTCCACAAATGCATCCATTTGCGGCATTATTATCAGGTTCTGATATATATGCAATGCATTTAATTTATAGTGGAAATTATTGTTGCAAGATACAAAAGGATTCATTTGGAAAAGTTCGTATGCAGATGGGTTTACATCCTTCTATGAATAATTGGCACTTACATAAAGGAGAAGAATTCTATACACCTGAAGTTGTCGTGAATTATAGTAGTACAGGTTTAGAAGGGATGAGAATGAATTTCCATGAGCTCTATCGTCATCACTTATTACCACAATCACAGGAATTACCTCCTGTATTATTAAATACCTGGGAAGCAATGTATTATGATGTGTCTTTAGAAAAGATTGAAGAACAAGCCAAACGTGCGAGTGAACTAGGTATTGAATTACTTGTGTTAGATGATGGCTGGTTTAGAAAAGAAAATAATAGTCATAATTCTATGGGAGACTGGAAATGTAATACAAGTAAACTTCCAGGTGGTATACAAAAAGCGGCTGAACTTGTTAAATCATATGGTTTGAAGTTTGGTTTATGGTTTGAACCAGAAGCAATTAGTAAAAACAGTGATTTATATATACATCATCCAGATTATGCATTATCAGTAGATGGATATGAACCTACTTTAGGTCGTCATGAATATCTTCTTGATCTATCCAGAGAGGATGTCCAGAATTATTTAATTCACATGCTTGATTCTTATCTTTCTACAGGATTAATTGATTATATCAAATGGGATATGAATAGACCGATGAGTGATGTATGTTCTCACATCTCTCAGTATAGTACAGAAGTGGCTCATAGATATATGCTTGGTCTTTATCATGTGCTTGATGTGATTACATCTCGTTATCCTGATGTTCTTTTTGAAGGATGTTCAAGTGGAGGTGCACGTTTTGATCCAGGTATCTTATGTTATATGCAGCAGAACTGGGCTAGTGATAATACGGATGCACTTGATCGCAGTGTGATTCAAGATAGTTTTAGTCTGCTTTATCCACAATCAGTGATAGGTGCACATATAAGTGCTGTTCCTAATCATCAGACAGGGCGTATTACATCCTTAGAGACACGTTATGATATCGCAAAACTATTTAACTTAGGTTATGAACTTGATCTTACAAAGTGTACAGATGATGAATTAGATGATATCAAGAAGCAGATTCAGGAATATAAAACAGTAAGAAAAGAAACACTCAACGGTGAATTACATGCTCTTGAATGTGATGAAAATCATTTAGGCTGGGAAGTAGTCAGTCTTGATAGAAAGACTATTTATGTTGTTATAATGACTCGTTTTTATAATCCTCTGACTGCCCAGAAGTACTTTAAGTTAACATACTTAGATGAAGATTCTGATTATTTAGAATGTCGTGCACAAGAAATATATGGTGGAGATGAACTGCAGCATATTGGCATATGTGTACCTTTAGAACATGGTGATTTTAAAACATACACATTTATATTAAAAAAAGTATAAATGGTTAGAAAAAGCCATATTTATATTATGTTATTCCATTCAATTAATGCGCTTTAAGAGGTATAAATATAATCAGTAAAGCGCTTAACAAATTAAAAAGGAAAGGTTAGAAAAATGAACGATAAAGAACTTGCATTAAAGATTATTGAATTAACTGGTTCAAAAGAAAACATTAGTTCAGTAAGACATTGCGCAACAAGATTGCGTTTAGTAGTAAAAAACAAAGATAAAATCAACGTAAAAGCAATTGAATCTTTAGATAAGGTAAAAGGATCATTCTTCAATTCAGGACAGTATCAGATTATTTTAGGGACAGGTTTAGTAAATCGTGTCTATGATGAAGTAATCAAGGTCACTGGAGAAGAAGGTAACAACGATGAAAAAATAGTATATGGAAATAAATTCCAAAGAGCTATTAGAACATTCTCTGATGTCTTTGTGCCAATTATTCCTGTACTTGTCGCAACAGGTTTATTCATGGGTCTAAGAGGCTTATTGACTCAAGAAGCTATCTTGCATCTTTTTGGTTTAACAACTAAGAGTGTTCCTACAAACTTACTTACATTTACACAGGTATTAACGGATACCGCATTCGCATTCCTTCCTGCACTTGTATGCTGGTCAACATTTAAGAACTTTGGTGGCAGTCCTGTAATTGGAATTGTATTAGGTTTAATGCTTGTAAGTCCTAGTCTTCCAAGTGCATATGATGTTGGTTCTGGTGCTGCAAAACCATTGATGTTCTTCAATTTCTTAAAGGTATCTGGTTATCAGGGTTCTGTATTACCTGCCTTTGTGACAGGTATTCTTGGTGCTAATATGGAGAAATGGTTAAGAAAACGTATTCCAGATGCATTAGATCTTATTCTTACTCCATTCCTTACATTACTTATTGGTATGACAGTTGCATTATTTGCGATTGGTCCAGCTCTTCATTCAGTTGAAACAGGTGTATTATTTGTAGTTGAAAATTATTGCAGTTACCTTTAGGTATTGGTGGTTTATTATACGGGAGTTTTGGACAGTTACTTGGTATCTTTGGTATTCATCATATCTTAAACTTCTTAGAAATCAGTATGTTAGCCAATGATGGCTGGAACTATTTAAATCCAATTGGTACTTGTGGAAACATTGCACAGGCAGGTGCTGTATTAGCTATCGCAATTAAAGTTCATGATCAGAAAATGAAACAGGTTGCTTATCCATCTGCTTTATCTGCTGCATTAGGTATTACTGAACCTGCAGTATTTGGTGTCAACCTTCGTTTAGTAAAACCATTTATCGCTGCAATGATTGGTGGAGGTGTTGGTGGATTCCTTGCTTCTATCTTCCATCTTAAAGCAACAGGTATGGGTATTACAGGTATTCCAGGTACATTACTTTACTTAAATGAACAGTTACCATTCTATATTCTTGTTAACTTAGTCGCATTTGCGGTTGCTTTCTCTATTACATGGTTATTCTGTGTTCCTAAGGCAGAAAAAGTTGTAGAACCAAAAGAAGAAAAAGAAGTTTCTAGTGAATCTTTATTTGCGATTGCATCAGGAGATGCGATTGAAATGAGTGAAATTAAAGATCCTATGTTTGCAGAAGGTATTATGGGACCATGTGCAGCTATTGAACCAGCTGATGGTAAGATTTATGCTCCTGCAGATGGTACAATCAGCTTTATCAGTGAATCAGAACATGCAATTGGAATCATCACAAATGTAGGTGCAGAAATTCTTCTACATTTAGGTATTGATACAGTTAAAATTACCGATGAAAAAGTATTTGATACAAAAATCACAATGGGACAGAAAGTCAAAAAGGGTAATCTTCTCACTGTAATGGACTTAGATGGAGTAGAAAGACATCAGTGCCAGAAAACAGTTATTACGATTGTTACTAACTATAACAGCTATACTGATATTGCTCAGGTGAAAACAGGTTCAATTACGCCTGATGATATTATTATGGAGTTATCACTTTAGTCAGTTCTTTGAACTGACTTTTTTGGAGAATAATATGAAAACAATTGTCAGTGATTTAGATGGCACATTACTTAACAGTTATGGAGAAGTAGATTCCTTTACTAAAGAAGTATTGAATACATCACCTATTTATAAAATTATTGCGACAGGACGTAGTTACAAGACAGCTTCTCCTTTGTTGAAGGGAGTAGATATAGATTATTATGTATTATTGAATGGTGCGGAATGTCGAAATAGTCAGGGTGATATTCTTTATAAAGAAAATATCGATTTAAAGATTGTACATACTATTATGAATGGCTTATTAGAACGTCATATAGATTTTGAAATTAATACGGAAGAAGGAGATTATTCTACTGATACTGTATTTTGTGATACAACAGCACAACTCACTAAGCAACATCTTCAAGATTATAAAGAAATAAGAAAGATATTTATATTTGTGCATGATGAACAGAAAATTAATCAAATCAAACACTGGCTTGATCAAATAGAAGGAATTAATGTCACTTCATCATCCTGGTGGAATATTGAAGTTACATCAATGAATGCGAATAAAGCACTTATGGTAAAAAGAGTGATAGAAATACTTCATACTTCTGATGATGTTTATGTATTTGGTGATGGTTATAATGATATGAGTCTTTTTAAAGACTATAAGCATACACGAGCTATGAGTAATGGTGTGAATGCACTGAAACAGATAGCAGAAAAAGTGATTGATAGTAATGATAATCATGGTGTTGCGAAAGAAATAATTGATTTGGTTAAGGATTAGAAAAAGCAGGCGGTGCCTGCTTTTAAATTATTTCAAAATATTTTAATGCATTATATAAACCATCTTCATCGATATCATCTGTGACATAGTCTGCAGCTTTCTTAACATCATCATCTGCATTACCCATGGCAACAGAAATCTTTGTATATTCAAACATATCAATATCATTCTTGCCATCACCAAAAGACATTGTTTCACTTTGATCAATAGCATAATACTTTAATACTTCATGAATACCATTCTGTTTACCACCCGTCGCAGGAATGATATCCACTGCCTGAGGGTTCCATTGTGTTTCTTTACAATGAGGCATAAGTTCCTTAATTTCTTTTAATCTTTCATCATTTGTATCATAAGGAATGACCTGATAAATAGAATGTGTATAACCTCTATGAATATCTCCTAATTCTGGTAGTGGTGTAGAAATAGCTTTCTGTACTTTTTCTACTACTTCGTTATTAAAGTTGATATACATGAGTTCATCTTCTACAAATATGCAAGGCATATGGTTTGTATCTACATAATTGATGATGTTGTTGATGTCTGTTTGTTCAATAGGAAGTCCATAAATCATTCCTTCTTTATTGAAACAATACTGTCCATTTAAAGTGACACAGGCATCAAACTCTAAATCCTGTATAGGAAGATCCCTCATCTCACTTAAATGTCTACCTGTCGCAACAAATGTAAGTATACCTTTTTCTTTTAATAGTCTTAATGCTTCTTTAGTAGATTCTGGAACACTATACGTAGTATGTGAAAGTAATGTTCCATCTATATCAAAGAAAATTGCTTTTATCATAATTCATCCTCCTGTCTTATTTATCATACTAAAAAAAGTTCCAAAAAGGAACTCTTACATGAAACTACTAAAATCATGATTAATGATTTCTTTACAAGAGAAGATTCCATCTTCATACGTACATATAAAGATAGCACAGTTCTTAATACCCTTCTTATAGTGAGCTACATTATATTCTTCAAAGTTTTTAATAAAGTTGGCACAAGCAGCTCCATGAGATACAACAAGGACATTATCACCTTTTGTATTTTCCATGATTTCTGTAATTGTCTTTACAACTCTTTTCTGTACTTCATCCTGTGATTCTCCACCATAAGTTTTAAAGTAATCTAAATAAGGAAATGGTGGATTAAGACATTCATCTTTTCCTTCAAAGACACCAAAGTTCATTTCTTTTAATCCCTTTAAACGTGTATAAGGCATATTGTGATGTGTCACTATTTCAAGTGTATCACTTGCTCTTTCACTTGTGCTGCAATAAGCATCATCAATCTGAATATGATTGTCATCAAACCATTTTGCAGCCACTTCTGCCTGCTTAATTCCAATTTCTGTAAGAGGTGCATCACACCATCCCTGAATCTTATGCTGTAAATTAAATAAAGTCTGTCCATGACGCATTAAATAAAGTGTTTTCATTGTAATTCCTCCTTTATATTTGTACAATAAAATTATAAAACATGGGAGTTACTACCGTGCAAGTAAAAAAGGAGTATTTTTTATGTATACAATGAAAGAAGTTTGTCAGATTGTTGGATGGAGCTATGAAACGTTAAAATATTATTGTAAAGAAGGGTTAATCCCTAACGTAAAGAGAGATAAGAATAACTATCGTGTCTTTGATGAGAATAATATTGAATGGATCAAAGGCTTACAATGTTTAAAGAAATGTGGTATGAGTTTAAAGGATATGCGCATGTATCTTGATTATTGTATGCAGGGTCCTGCTTCTATTCCTGAACGTGTAGATATGCTTAATGAAACAAAAGAAGATCTAGAAAGAAGACTATCAGAAATACAAGAATCTTTAGACTATATTGAACAGAAAAAAGAACTCTATAGAGATATGCAGGAAGGTAAGAAGCCTTATGTAAGTTATGTATATCATGTAGAGAATTAGGTGATACTATGATAGGTAGAGTAGATTTTAATATGATTATAGATTTGAATCATTTATTGAAGAAAGAAGGGTATGATTATTCTGTTCATTCTATTGGTGGATGTGCAAGTTGTGGTCTTAATTTGAGATGTGAGGGAGAAGAAAGTGATTTAGAAGATGTGATGAAGGTTATAAATGACTTTCTTAAGAAGAAGTGGTTAAAGGCTGTCCCTAGTTTAGAAGATCCCTATACTCTAGGTATCATCTCTACATTTCATAAGGAGGTCAAGTGATGTTTCAGTTAAACTATCAAAGTCATAAATCTCTCTATGAACAGATTGTAGATAATATTAAAGAACAGATTATGACAGGTGTATTAAAAGAAAATACCCAATTACCAACAGTAAGAGAACTCTCTCAACTATTAACTATTAATCCTCATATAGTTCAAAAAGCATTTCAGACATTGGACCAGGAAGGCTATATCTATACAATTGCGAATAAAGGTACTTTTGTATCATCAAGAAAACATGTAAAGATAGATGAACAGAAAGTCGATGATATGATTCAGGTGATTGTAGAAGGTTATAAAGAATTAATCCACATGGGTATGACTCAAGATGAAATACATAATAAGATTTTAGAATATATGAAAGGGAACCCTCATGATTAAAGTAAAAGATTTATATAAAGTGATTGATGGAGAGGTTGTCCTTGATCATCTCAATATGCAGGTAGAAGAAGGGTCTATCTATGGTTTGATGGGTCCTAATGGAGCAGGTAAAACAACACTCATTAGACATTTGGTGGGTGTTTTAAAACAGGATGCTGGAAAGATCTTTATAGAATCACAGCCTGTTTATGAAAATATAGAAATAAAAAGAAAGATAGGCTATATATCTGATGAGATGTATTTCATAGAAACAAGCTTAGAAAGAAATGCGAAAGTCTATAAAGACCTCTATCCATCATGGAATCAAGAAAGATTTGAAGAACTCTACAAAACATTTAAATTAAATCCTACAAAGAAGATACAGATATTCTCTAAAGGAATGAGAAAACAAGCATCATTTTGTTTAATTATGTCTACAATGCCTAAATATCTTATTTTAGATGAACCTATAGATGGATTAGATCCAATCGCAAGAAAATTAGTCTGGAAATATATTATTGATGATGTTGCCCAAAGGGATCTAACAGTTCTTATTTCTTCTCACAACCTAAAAGAATTAGAAGGGATAGTGGATCATGTAGGTATATTGTATAAAGGTAAGATTATGAAGGAATTTGATTTAGAATATATTCAAACGCATATTCATAAAATACAGGTTTCATTTGGAGATAAAGAAGTTCATTTAGATGATTTAAATATTGCGTATCAGGAGGAAAGAGGTTCAGTAAAAATATTGATTATTGAAGACTCTCTTTCTAATATTAGAAAGGTTATAGGAGATCAATCTCCTCTTATCTTTGATATACTTCCTTTAAGTCTGGAAGAACTCTTTATATATGAAGTAGGAGGAGAAGATGATGATATCCAAAAACTCATATTTTAATAAAACCTTCTTTAAAAACCTTATGAAACGTTTCTGGATCATTGGTTTAGGGATGATGGTATCCTATGTTTTATTATATCTTTATCCTATCTACCAGGGTGCAAGTTCAGAGGGGTATCAATACTATGCAGCATATCTCAAGGGATCTTATTTTATAGGTAATCTTATTATCTCTGCTATTGCGATACTTACAAGTGTGGCTTTACTCTATTTCTATCATAACCGTACAGCCTCTACAATTATTCATTCTATGCCTATTAAAGATCAGAACTCTATTGGACATCTTTTATTGCGGGAATGATTTTAATGTTTATACCTCTTATTCTTACAACAGGGATACTTATATTCTATGGTAAAACAATTCCTTTATATTATAGAGAACTTTCAATCAACCATTGTCTGAGCTGGTTTTTGATTCAAAGTGCAATCATATTCTTTGCATATGGCATTACACAATTCTGTGGTATTATCACGGGTAATCTCTATACGCATTGTATATTAGGAGTATTTTTTAATAGTTTACCTTGGCTTAGTTCACAGTTTTTTACTATTCTTAAATCAGCCTTTACTTATGGTGTAGAAGAGCCTTCTGTCGCTTTTGAGAACTATTCTACTGCCTTCAATTATGTATTAAATCTAGAAAAATGGCTCACATTGCGTACTCTTGCTTATTTGATTATTTATATTGCGATAGGCATCAGTTTGGTCTTTATTGCCTACTTCATTTATAAACGTGTTAAATTAGAATACATCGGTTCTTCTGTGGTTTTTGACCGTTTAAAAGATATAGTTGTCATTATAGGGACTCTTGTACTCTCTTCATTTGTGACATTCTTATTTATATCCAATGAAACATCTATTCATACAATGCGTATCACTTTTGTGATTATAGGTATCATTGATTCATTTATAGGTTACTATATTTCAAGAATGATTGCAGATATGACACTTTATGTCTTTAATAAGAAGAACTTTAAGAAGTTTATTATCTATCTTGTGGTCTTCTCACTCATGTGTGTCTTCTTTGTATTTGATATCACAGATGAAGAAAATAAGATTCCAAAAACAGGTACTGTATCTTATGTGACATTCAGTTCTGATTATTCAGGTAATCAGGATGTTAGATTGAATGATTCTGATTCTATTGATATTATTCATGATATACATAAAGATATCTTAAAAGCACCACATAATTCTAATGATTCTTCTCATTATTTCAGCATTACTTATCATCTCGTAGATGGTAAAACACTCACACGTTCCTACAACATATCACAGGACTGCTTCGATAAATATGTGAAGGATGATATGAAGTCTCTTTATACAAATGTCTCTTATATGAACCAGATCTTTAGAAATATGCATTGGGTAGAAGTATCTGTTATGAACTATAAAGATGATACAATGGACGATACAGTTTATTTAAAAGAAGATGATTTTAGAGGGTTAAAATATGCCTTAAGAAAGGACTATGAAACTCTTTCGATGGATACTATTTCAGATGCAATTAATAATTATAATTATAGTATTGAAGTCATTAATGATGCAGATTATGTACTCACTTTCTATATTAATAAGGATTTTGAGAATACAGTGACATACTTTAAAAAGAGAGGTTATAAATTAGTGGCGAAAAACTCATAGGCTTGCCTATGGGATGAAAGCCACATAATTTTTACTTGAGTTAAGCATAAGGGTAAGTTTAATAAGAAAAAACGTGTTGGCAGGTCTATAAAGAATAGATGCCCTTCTGGGTTTCAGGCTGCTGTAGAAGAAAAATTCAAGACCACAGGTGGTACATATATAGAGGTGCCTAATGATTATAGAGCATCACAATATGACCATACAGCAGATGATTACATAAAGAAGAAATTATCTGACAGGATGTATCATTAGCAGATGGAACTCTAGTACAACGAGACTGGTATTCATCATTTCTGTTGTACTGCTATGATTACGTGACTAAGAATATAGATAGGGACAGATGTATTTCAGAATTTGAAAAGTGTTACAGTAAGGAAGAAGCCTTAATTAAAAGAATTAAGATTAATAGAATCAAAGTATTGAATAGTGGAATCAAAATAGTATAAAATAAACATTAGGAAGATTGATTACACTTCCTTATCATAAGATAGAAATTTACCGTTAATGTGGTCGTTGGACTGCTTGGTAATAAAAGTTCTTACTTAAATGGATTTAAACTTGTATTCCAAAGTCTGAAAATGATGTACGATTATAAGCTAAACTTGACAGTAAGAACCCCACGGGCTCACCCGTGGGAGTAGTCAGATTTACGTATACGAGGTGAAAGAAATGGATAAAAAAGTACAAATTAGTAGAGAAGGTTTTGAAAAGCTAAAAGCTGAAAGAGAAAACCTTATTAACGTTGAAAGACCCGCTGTCATTGAAGAAATTAAGCTTGCAAGAAGCCAGGGTGACTTATCAGAAAACGCTGACTACGATGCAGCAAGAGATAAACAGGCTCGTATTGAAGAAAGAATCAAAGAAATAGAAGTAATGATGCAGAATGCAGTTATCATTGGTTCTGATGTTAAGGTAGATACTCATGTAGTTAACTTAGGAGCTACTGTAACAGTTCTTGATTTATCTGAAGAAAATCCCGAACCTGATACATTTACAATCTTAGGTTCTACAGAAACTGATCCATTACATGGTAAGATTTCTAATGAATCTCCACTTGCAAAAGCATTAATGACTCATAAGATTGGTGATGTTGTAACAGTCGGTGTTGCAAAACCTTATGATGTTGAAATTGTAGATATTAAATATTAATAGTTTAAAAAAGAAGCCACCTAATTATCTAACTAATTAGGTGGCTTCTTTTCTTATATTGGCAATATAACTATAGATGAAAAACTATTTCTTGATTGTATGAAATTAATTACGCCATTATTTCTTTTCACTAATTGGTTAATACTCTGTATACCATAACCATGGTTAATACTATTCTTTTTAGAAGTTGTAAGATCAATTTTTTCTAACGTATTGATACTGTTCGTAATTTTAAAATAGTATCTTCCATCAACAGATTTTCCTGTTTCAATATTTATTTTTTTAACTTTATCACTTTCACAATGTTCAATCGCATTTTCAAGTATATTACCAAAAATAATATAAAAGTCTAACTTATCAATATTCGGTTGTTCCTCACAGAAGTTACATATTAAATCAATTTTCTTATCTTTTATTAAAGGAAGATAGTGTGAAACAATGAGGTTAATAGATTCATTTCCTGTATTAATGAAATACTTAAGATTTTCAAGATGATCTAATTGGTTATCCAGTGTTTTTTCAATGTTTTCCAAATCTTTAGCTTTACTGTATTCTTTTAATAATAACAGGAGATGTTTGTTGTTGTGACGCATTTTTCTAGTTTCATTTTCGTTTGATATTAAATTCTTATAATTCTTTTTTTGAAACTCAATTTCATTTTGTAGTAATTTATGATTGGTTTGAGCAATCATACTTTGTTTTTGGTTATCGAATAATTTGTATATAACAATCACCAATGAAGAAAGGATTACAATATTTGCAAGAAAATAATGTATTTTAATGGATGAATTAAAATATCCATCAAATAACAATGAATACACTGAAGTGAGTAGACAAATTGATAAATTGAATAAACTGATTTTAGAGTTCATATAACAAGCTTCATTTTGAATCATTTTTCCACTTATTTCAACTGATAGGAGTAATAATACTTTTGAGATAATTAGCATTACCGAATAAGGAATTTCTACATTTGATATGAACTGGATTGCATAACTAATGAGTATTGTGGAACCATTAGCAATAAGAATAAGTAAGTTTAGAGTAAATCCTAAAAAAGCACTATTTGCGAAAGAAGCAAATGTCCCTTTATAACTGAAGATAACATAACAAGATACAATTATAATTGTTGATACAACAGAATCGAGATTAAATAAAAAGCAGAATATGATAATAGGATTGAACTATTGCATAGATAATAAGAAAAGTAGTTGATCTATCTTTATTGATAGATGTCATAGACGTGAATCGAGTTATTAATAATCCTTCTGCAATGCTGATAATTGCGTTCATAAGTAATTCCTTTCTTTAGTTAATAGAGGGGTAGAAATGAGTGGTTATTAAAAATCTTAAAGAATGATTTTTCTACAGAGAAAATTATCATATGTATTTTGAAATTTCTTGATTTGACCACGTTGTAATGAAACTTCCATATCATTTTTTAAAATAACTCTACCATTTTTATCTGTTTGATTTCATTCAAATTAATGATGTATGAACGATTGATTCGATAAAAATAAAAATTTAAATCTTCAAGAATTTGTCGCATATTGGCTCTTATCTTATAAGGCTCTGTGGTGCATTTTGTATGTATATAGCAGTAGTGTTTTAATGACTCTATGTAAATAATATCATTCTGTTGAATTATAGTTGTATGGTCCTTATTGTTTAATACAATCTCTTTTTTGTGAAGTTTCAGCAAATTAAGGAGTTCTAGTAAAGTATCGTTGAGTTCAATATTAATGTTTTCTTTTTTATGAAACTATAAGGATGGACTTTGAAAGAATCAAATACAAGTTCATTGTGTGAACTTATAAAAATTATTTTTGTATTTGGATAAATCTTTATGTAATCATTCGCAAAATCAATTCCATTTTTATCTGGTAAATCAATATCTAACAATAAAATATCAAAAATATCTGTTGTTAGATCAATTTGACTAGTTGAAGTATATGACTTTATGCTTAATTGATTATTTAAGTAATCATCTGCTTGGATGCATGAAATAATTTGATTTAAGTCTCTATTACAATCTTCTAATACACAACAATTCATATGATTTTCTCCTCTACAGATATTTTATAATATAATAGTTTAACGATAGTAATGCAATGCTTTTTAATAGATTAAGCTATGTTTTTCTTAAAATTTTTCGCTCTTTTTAAGTAAATTGTTGCATTAGGTTAACTTATTCAAAAAGATGCCATAATAATACTCGTAATATGTTTCCTTAATTGAAATGGGCATAAGCATAGCTCATACCATTTTGATATTGAAGATTTCTGTATCCACAATCATTCTAAGAATCACAGATGCCATTTCCTTAATCTTGCATGTATACTTTTCCAGTTTCTTAAGAAGTAGAAAATCTGATGTCAAGCTAAATTTAATGATCCAGTAGCAATATTTCTCTTTCCTT
>ENA-OQHA01000187-OQHA01000187.1-human-gut-metagenome-genome-assembly--contig:-NODE-187-length-33716-cov-3.853256_pt1 | contig 33716 bp, 36 predicted proteins | sample MGYA00242558_ERZ504707 | MGnify/ENA primary metagenome ERZ504707 (study PRJEB26092, sample SAMD00036197) | human gut metagenome | host: Homo sapiens | study: EMG produced TPA metagenomics assembly of... | reverse complement strand
GTAGTAAGACCCCTTGAAGACGACGAGGTAGATAGGTCAGAGGTGGAAGTACAGTAATGTATGGAGCTGACTGATACTAATCGGTCGAGGGCATGACCAAGCAAGGTGATAGGTAGGATGAAAGAAAGTATTTCTTGTATGCAGTTTTGAAGGTACATAGGTACAACAAAAGATGGCCCAGTGGCTCAGTTGGTTAGAGCGCCGCCCTGTCACGGCGGAGGTCGAGAGTTCGAGTCTCTTCTGGGTCGTTTGTATGGGATCATAGCTCAGCTGGGAGAGCATCTGCCTTACAAGCAGAGGGTCATAGGTTCGAGCCCTATTGGTCCCATCAAATAAAAAGAATATGGATGGATTCCCGAGTGGCCAAAGGGGACAGACTGTAAATCTGCTGCAAATTGCTTCGGTGGTTCGAATCCACCTCCATCCATTAGCCGTAAGGCACTCGCCGATGTGGCTCAATTGGCAGAGCAGCTGATTTGTAATCAGCAGGTTATCGGTTCGAGTCCGATCATCGGCTTTAAGTCATAAGACTTAATTTAATATCGCGGGGTGGAGCAGTCTGGAAGCTCGTCGGGCTCATAACCCGAAGGTCGTAGGTTCAAATCCTGCCCCCGCAACTCGCACAAAATATTGTGTGTATGCCCAGATAGCTCAGTCGGTAGAGCAGAGGATTGAAAATCCTCGTGTCACTGGTTCGATTCCGGTTCTGGGCATTTTCCTTGCGAAAGGAATAAGGGCGTGTAGCTCAGGTGGTAGAGCACTTGACTTTTAATCAAGTTGTCCGGGGTTCGAATCCCCGCACGCTCATGGAATGAGAGTGAAGTAGTATATAAGTACTACTTCTTTTTTTATTTAAAGAACTTGCCACCTACATGATCTGCCACTGGCAGCTCATTACGGATGCTTTGGCAACCGGTAGCTTTTCTTGCATACTTTGTTATTGAAATATATTGACATATTTTATTGAAGTGGTTATATTATAATTAATAAGAGGGAGTAATCGGCATCTATATATTTCATAAAAGAGATATAAGAATGGAAGATATAGATGTTTACGATGACGTCAGTACGATGGCAAAAGAGCTATCCGTATCGTAATGAAATGATGAGACTTTTATTGCATAGTTTTTATGCAATAAAAGTCTCTTTTTTTATACCAAAGCAAAAGCATGTAATACAAGTTGACGGTGGCAGATTCTAGGTATACTTTCGATATATCAAAAATTAAAAAGGGTTATTGGCCAAAGAAAGAAAGGAGAACAAATATGCTGACAACAAAACAAGCAAGGGAGAATCAGGAAAAATATGGTTTCAATGAACTGGTAGAAGGGAAAAAGAAAAGTATCATGCAGATATTTCTGGAACAGTTTAAAGATTTTCTTGTTATCATATTGATCATATCTGCAGTGATTTCCGGTATCTTAGGAGATGCAGAAAGTGCGATTGTTATTTTTGTAGTAATTACGATGAATGCAATACTTGGAACGGTGCAGACCGTAAAGGCAGAACAATCGCTTAACAGTTTAAAACAGTTATCTGCTCCGGAAGCGAAAGTAGCAAGAGATGGAAATATTATTCAGATTCCGTCGAGAGAGGTGACGATTGGCGATGAAGTAATACTGGAGGCAGGGGATTGTATACCTGCAGATGGAAAACTTATAGAATGTGCAAGTCTGAAGGTAGATGAAAGTGCACTGACGGGAGAAAGCATAGCAGTTGAAAAGAATCTGGATGAAGTCGCAGTCGGAACAGCACTTGGCGATCAGACGAACAAAGTATTCTCCGGAAGTTTTGTTACGTATGGAAGAGGAAGATACGAAGTGACTGCAATCGGCATGAATACAGAAGTAGGAAAGATTGCAGATCTTATGAAGAATACATCAGAAAAGCGCACACCACTGCAGGTGAATCTTGATGACTTCGGAAAAAAATTGTCGATATTAATTCTTGTATTTTCAGGCATAATATTTGGGGTAAATGTATTTCAGGGAGAATCTATTGGTTCAGCGTTTATGTTTGCTGTTGCGCTGGCAGTTGCAGCGATACCGGAAGCTCTTAGTTCGATTGTGACGATTGTATTATCTTTTGGAACGCAGAAGATGGCAAAAGAACATGCAATTATACGAAAACTGCAGGCGGTAGAAGGTCTTGGCAGTGTATCGATTGTCTGTTCGGATAAAACGGGGACACTGACGCAGAATAAGATGACGGTAGAGGATTATTATGTAAATGAAAAGAGAATACCGGCCGGAAAAATTAATCTGAAAAATGAAAATGAAAAACTGCTTTTGAGATTCAGTATCCTGTGTAATGATTCAACGAATACAGACGGACAGGAGATTGGTGATCCTACGGAAACGGCACTTATTAATCTCGGAAGTAATCTGGGAATCGAGATTATGCAGGTAAGGGAACGATATCCGAGATTGTCTGAGGTTCCATTTGACAGTGAGCGGAAATTGATGTCGACAGCTCATAGGATTCAGGATGATAAGATGTTAACGGCTGATCATATAATGATCGTAAAAGGTGCTGTAGATGTATTACTGGATCGTATGGACAGAATCAGAGTTGGAAATACTGTAAGAAAGATGACAGATTCTGACTGTAAGAATATTTCCATGCAGAATATGCAGTTTTCCAGAGAAGGGTTAAGAGTTCTTGCATTTGCATATAAACATCTGGAAGAGGAAAAAGAAATCGGTACAGAGGATGAAGAGCATCTGATATTTATCGGAATGATCGCAATGATGGATCCGCCGAGAGAAGAGTCGCAGGTTGCGGTAGCAGAGTGCCTGAATGCCGGAATCCGGCCGATTATGATTACGGGAGATCATAAAGTCACGGCTGCGGCAATTGCAAAGAGGATTGGAATATTAAAGGATGAGTCAGAAGCCTGTGAAGGTGCTGATATTGAAAATATGTCAGATGAAGATTTAAAAGACTTTGTAGAGGGAATCTCGGTCTACGCAAGAGTCTCTCCGGAGCATAAGATCAGGATTGTCCGTGCGTGGCAGGAAAAGGAAAATATTGTGGCAATGACAGGAGATGGTGTGAATGATGCGCCGGCTTTAAAACAGGCGGATATCGGTGTTGCAATGGGTGTGACCGGAAGCGAAGTTGCTAAGGATGCGGCGGCGATGGTTCTGACAGATGATAATTTTGCAACGATCGTGAAGGCAGTGGAAAATGGAAGAAATCTGTATCAGCATATTAAAAATGCAATTCAATTTCTATTATCCGGAAATTTCGGAGCAATTCTTGCGGTACTGTATGCAGCAACGGCCGGATTACCGGTGCCTTTTGCCCCGGTACATCTGTTGTTTATTAATCTTTTGACAGACAGCCTGCCGGCAATTGCGCTGGGTATGGAACCGCATTCTAAAGCGGTTATGGATCAGAAACCGAGACCTGTGAATGAGTCAATACTTACGAAAGCATATCTGGTGAATATCGGAACCGAAGGTCTGTGCATCGGGATTATGACAATGGCAGCATTCTTGATCGGATACAGAGGACAGGGTGCAGTTCTGGCAAGTACGATGGCGTTTGGAACATTGTGTATGAGCCGTCTGGTACATGGCTTTAACTGCAAAGACGATAAGCCGGTAATATTCTCAAAGAGATTCTTTAATAATAAATATCTGATCGGAGCATTTGTCTTAGGTACTGTTCTGATCACGGGTGTTCTTACAATTCCGGGATTACATGCCATGTTTAAAGTTGTTACGTTAAATATGACGCAGCTGATGACAGTATATGGTCTTGCATTTCTGAATCTTCCTGTGATTCAGGGATTGAAGTATTTGAAGGGAAAGACAAAATGGAATTAAAACAAGAGACAGTGAAGCAGATCAGGGGATTGATCATATTTACGGCAGTACTGATTGTCTGTCTGTGGAAATTTGATGTTGTGATAAATGCGTTTCAATTTGTATTAAATATAGTATATCCGTTTTTGCTTGGCGGTGCGATTGCATTTGCCTTAAGTGTACCGATGAACTTTGTAGAACGGAAATTATTTACAGAGAGAAAAATTTCTGAAAAATATAAAAGAAAATATGCCAGGGGAATCAGTCTGATGCTTGTAATTGCCGGTGTAACCGGAATTCTGGCAATGATAATATTCGGGCTGCTTCCGCAATTGGCAGGAACATTTGCCAATCTGGGAAAGAGTATTCAGGAGTTTATCCCGCAGGTGCAAGGGGTGGGCAGATCACTGGTTCCATAATAATAAAGAAATTATGAATGTCGTGAACAACCTGGAATTTGACTGGAATAAAATTATGGAAGCGGCGGCAGGCTTTCTGAAAAATGGAGCGGGAAGTGTGCTGGAGACTACCATTAATACGGCAAAAAATATTATTGGTGCAGTGGGAACGTTTTTTATTGCATTTGTATTCGCAGTTTATATTTTGCTGCAGAAAGAGAAACTGGGAAGACAGGCGAAAAAAGTATTATTTGCGTTTGTCAGGAAGGGGAGAGCAGAAGCTGTATTGGAAGTGCTGGCTCTGACGTATAAGACATTTTCTGGTTTTTGACGGGACAGTGCGTGGAGGCTTTGATCCTTGGAGCAATGTTTGTAATCACGATGACACTGTTTAGACTGCCATATGCACTGTTGACCGGAATTGTGATTGCATTTACGGCATTGGTACCGGTTTTGGAGCATTTATCGGATGTGCGGTCGGGGCGTTTCTGATCTTTATGGTGAGTCCGTTTAAGGCGTTGATATTCATTGTGTTGTTTCTGGTACTTCAGCAGATTGAGGGGAATCTGATTTATCCACATGTAGTGGGAAATTCGGTTGGACTTCCGTCAATCTGGGTGCTGGCAGCAGTGAGTGTTGGCGGAAGTCTGATGGGAATTGTCGGAATGCTGATATTTATTCCGTTGATGTCGGTGGTATATGCACTGTTCCGTGAAGTTGTCTACATTAAATTACGACAAAAGAATATTTATCCACAGGATATTTTATAAATGGGGATAACTTTGTGAATGTGATCATTTATTGTGGATGAAGAGGATATCAGTTTTGAAAACGTCATCGTTCTTTCAATTTACAGTAGATGACAGCAATGGCGGTACTGATCAGGGTTGATACAATACCGGCTCCGATAATAGAAGCAGGATTAACGCTTCCATACTGACTCCGATAAGCAATAACATTGATCGGAATAAGCTGAAGAGATGAAATGTTGATGATCAGGAATGTACACATTTCATTACTTGCTGTTCCGGCAGGGCGGGAGATACCGGGAGCCAGATGTTTGCGGCGCTGTTCTTCTAATTTCGATAATTCTTCCATTGCTTTTAATCCGGCAGGAGTGGCGGCCCAGCCAAGACCTAAGATATTGGCGATCATATTGGTGGTAATCGGTTCTTCGGCGGGGTGACCGGCGGGAAGATTTGGAAAAGGAAACGAATGACCGGCTGGATCTTTCTGGAAGCGGCCGGGATAATTCCGGCTTTGGAAGCAATTTCCATCAGTCCTACCCAAAAAGACATGACACCGATCATGGTAATACAAAGTGAGATGGCTTCTTTGATGAATCAAGTGCTGCATTTGTAATATCGGGCATCCGGCCTGTGAATGCGGCGTATACGATGCCTGTAAGAATCATAAAAGACCAGAGGTAGTTCAGCATAAGTGAGACTCCTGTATGTGGATATCTGAAGTATAATATGCAAACAGTGTGGAAAATATGACTGTATAAATCGCCATGCGTTTGTAAGGGGCTGCCGGAAATTGCACCAATCTCAGTTATATATTAATATATGACAAGCCAATAGAATAAACTGTAAGAGGATAATTTAAAGAAGGAATGTTAATATGCAAATATTGTTATATCTTACAGATTTCATAGTCCCGCTGGTAATCTTCGGGATTGTAGGTTATGGACTGTTAATGAAAGTTCCGGTATACGATACGTTTATTAAAGGTGCAAAGAAGGGTTTCTGACAGTGATCAAGATTATGCCGACACTTGTCGGATTAATGGTGGCGGTGGGGATATTGAGAGCGTCCGGCTTTCTTGAACTGATTGCAAATGGAATCGGGAGATTTACGGACAGAATCGGTTTTCCGGGAGAGCTGGTTCCGCTTACAGTGGTAAAGATGTTCTCCTCATCGGCGGCGACGGGACTTTTGCTGGACATTTTTAAAGAATATGGAACAGATTCGTATATCGGACGGATTGCATCGATCAGTATGTCGTGTACGGAGACGATCTTTTATACCATGAGTGTATATTATATGACAGCCAGAGTCACGAAGACGCGCTATACATTGACGGGTGCGCTGCTTGCAACTCTGGCTGGTGTGACTGCCAGCGTAGTGCTGGCGGGTATGATGACATGATCGTGTGATGTGGTAAAATGTCACGGGAAAATGTAATTATTCCCAGGGTTTCTTATGATAATCTGAGGAATCTTTTTTGTCTCTGTGGTCTTTTCCGTTCTGGGATTTGCTCCATATGCGGAGAGCAGTGAGAATTCCGACCGTGTAAAGGATCGTGACTAATATTACCGGGTTATCCTTCAGAAAATAAATAACAAGGATAACGGATAACAGACAGATAAAGAGCTGGAATGTGGTCCAGAATCTTTTTCGCGGACTTCTTTCGCCTGCTGAAGGAGTTCCATACGTTTCTGTTCCATACGGAGATATTCCATCAGATCTTCATCGCTGATGCGGGAAAGGATCTGCTCATCGCGGTTCATTTCGATCTTGCGTTTGGAACGGAAATTAGAGAAGAACTCACGGAACGGATGTTCATCTTTGGAGCGGGATTTTTCCTGTTGTTCGTAAAAGTCTTCTTCCAGGTCTTCGTCTTCTTCCGCATCTTTTTTCGAAAATTCTTTTGTATTTCGGGTGTCACTGAATTTGTCTGCGTTATCGGAAGCTTTACCGTCGGTAGTTTTGCTGTCGATAGTTGTTTGATTATCTGTGTTCTGGGGGTCGGTAATTTCCTTAGAAGCAGCCGTTTCAGTGTCTGTAGTTTCCTGCGCAGCAGATATATCAGCAACAGGATAAAGCACAACGTTGTCAGTGGCAGCAGGTGCGCTAGTTTCAGATTCCTTAGTCTTAGGTGATTCTTCTGTCGGTACTGCTTTTTCTATATTTTCGGACATGATTTTACCTCCGTATTCATTCCTATATTGTATGTTGTCTTTTATTTTATCTTTATTATCTTATCATATCAGCTATGAAGATAAAAAACAAATAAAGAGTGTATAAAACGGCGGAAAATAACTTGCAGTAGAAAAAAGCCCTTAAAAATGTTAAAATTGTAAGGAATCATTTGGAGGAAAACAAGATGCAGTTAATGAATGAAATCCCGGATACGTTCTGGAGTCTGTTCCGTTCGGTCAACCGGGATATTTATATTGAAGCACTTTTATGTATTAATGAAGAATACGAATATAATAACTATTTCCTGACGAAAGAGGTGTGCATCCAGATCTTAAGTGATATGAATGTGAAGAAACGGTTTGAGTTACAGCGGGAGGAAAATGATACGGATTTTGATATGCTGGAGACGCCGTCATCAAGGATATTAAACTGGCTTCTGCGGGCAGGATGGCTGAAGCGTATCGAGGATTATAATACACTAGTGACGAATATTGTCATTCCGGATTATGCGGCGGTGATGATCGATGCATTTGAAAAGCTGAATTCGGAAGATGCGTCGGAGACGGATATTTATATCCAGAATGTGTATGCGACGCTGTATGCATTTCGCAATGATCCGAGGGCGAGTATCGGGCTTTTGAGGACGGCACTGGTGAATACGAGACGGCTGAATAAGGCACTGCAGGACATGCTTCATAACATGAACAAGTTTTTTGCAAAACTTTTACAGCAGGATTCGTACAGCGGGATTTTAAGAGAGCATCTGGACAGCTATGTGGAAGAGATCGTGTGGAAGAAGTATCATATTCTGAAGACGTCGGATAACTTTTACATTTATAAAATGGATATTAAGAAATGTCTGAGAGAGATCCGGGATGATGAGGCATTTATCATGAAGGTACAGGCGCGGTCGAAGATGCTTGGAGATAATCAGGATGATGTACTGGATCTGCTGGATCTGATCGAGCGGGGATTTGATGATATTGAGCACAGAATCGCTAATATGGATAAGGAACATACGAAGTACGTCCGTGCGACGGTAACGAGGATGAATTATCTGTTAAGCGGTGAGACAGATACGAAAGGTCTGGTGGTACAGCTTCTGAATAAAATGTCGGAAGATCCGGATCAGATGGAAGAGATCATCACAGAGACCGGAAAGCGCATGAATCTGTCGCTGCTGGAAATTCTGTCGGAGAAGTCTTTATATAAGAGAAGAAAATCCAGAAAAGACTTCATCAGCCAGCTCCTTCCGGATGAGAGACGGGAGATCTGGATAAGGATGATATCTTAAGACTGAACCGGATCCAGATGCGGTTCAGCAAGAAGCAGATCGAAGAATTCATCGAGAATAATATGGAAGATGAAGTGATGGATGCGTCGAAGATTAATATTGCGGATGAGGAAGAATTTGAAAAATTGATTTTGGCGTATGATTACAGTACACGTAAGAATAGTAGTATAAAGTGTTGGAAGAGGAACCGGAGATGGTGGAAAATGCCGGATACCGGTATCGGCATTAAGATTCGTGAAGAGACGGGCGTAATAGTGTGTAATAATTTGTAATGCAAAACAGAAAGAAAAGTGATGAACATAATATAAAGAAGTTCTGATAAAAGGAGTTCTAAGAATAATGATAGATTACTACGAACAGCTAACCCAGGAAGAAAAAGAAGAGGTCACAGAGGTCATCCAGACACTGTACCGTCAGACATTTCTCTTGGAAAGAAAATTTGATAAACGTGCGGGAAGGATGCAGTATACAAAAGAATACCGTACCTGTACGAAGCATCTGGAATTTTTTAAAGCATATTTTGAGGTGGCGGGGATCATACTGCGGGAAAATGTACATATGGGTGTGATCTATATCCAGGGAGAGCAGTTATGGGGTGAGAAGCTGCCGCGTCTGGCGACGATCTATTTACTGGTGCTGAAGCTTATCTATGACGAGCAGATGCAGACTGCATCGTCGAGCAGCCATGTGGTGACAACACTTGGTGCAGTAAACGGAAAAGCGGGAGAATTTCATGTATTGAAGAGTCTTCCGTCAATTACGGAAATGAGACGGACGATCGCACTTCTGAAGAAGTATCAGATCATCGAGCCGCTTGATGTTCTGGAAGAATTAAACGAGTCGACCCGCCTGTCATCTACCTTGTATCCATACGGTACTTTTAGGAGACGACATCAGGGAATTATTAGCGACATTCAGTGAGGAGGATCAAATTGGAGACGAAGCAGCCATTCAAAGCACTCTCGAAGATATGCCTGAATAATTGGCATTACATAGATAAAAAGATACTGACGCTTAATGAAGGAATCAACTTCTTCACCGGACATTCCGGAAGCGGTAAATCGACGGTTCTGGATGCGATCCAGATCGTGCTGTATGCTAATACGGACGGCCGTGGATTCTTCAACAAGGCGGCAGCAGATGATTCGGACCGTACACTGATCGAGTACTTAAGAGGTATGGTGAATATCAGTGAAAATAATGAATCACAGTATTTAAGAAATCGTAATTTTTCCAGTACGATCGTGCTGGAGCTGACACAGACGAATACCAGAGATAAACAGTGTGTCGGTGTTGTGTTTGACGTGGATACGTCGAATAATGATGTAAGCCGCCTGTTCTTCTGGCATACGGGAGAATTACTTCCGAATCATTACCGTTCGGAAGGCCGGTGCCTTACCACTGCGGAAATGCGTGAGTACCTGCAGCGTTCCTTTACGCCGGAACAGTTCTACTGCGGTCCGAGCAATGAAAGATTCCGGAGACAGCTATACGATATCTATCTTGGCGGTCTGGACATGGAAAAATTTCCAAAGCTATTCAAACGTGCGATCTCGTTCCGTATGAATATCAAACTGGAAGATTTCGTAAAGGAATATATTTGTATGGAGCAGGATATCCATATTGAGGATCTGCAGGAAAGCGTCATGCAGTATGGACGCATGCGCAGTAAGATCGAGGAGACGATGGAGGAGATCAGAAGACTGAAGCTGATCTGTGAAAAGTATGAGCAGTATGCAGAAAAATCTGATGAGGAGAAGGTGTGCTCTTATCAGATCGACCGTCTGGAGATCATGAACCATGAGGTAAAGAGTCAGGAAGCCAGAGACCGGATCAAGGTAAGACAGGAAGCCATCGAAGATCTGAAGAAGCAGCAACAGGTGCTGGAGCAGGAAGAAAAGGACTTGCAGAAAGAGTATGAAGAGATCATTCTGCGGATCGCAGACAGTGGGTATGCAAGGCTGGAATCAGATCTGGATACATTAAATGAGACGCTGGAGCGCCTGAATAACGGAAAAGTCCGCTGGGAGCAGACTGCAGAGCATCTGAAGGTATGGACGGAGAAAGACATTACGCCAAATCAGGTGATCTGGGATATCGAAAAATTCGCAGACGGAAGCATTTCCGAAGAAGAGCTTGTGCGCCTGCAGGAAGCTTAAAAGATCTGCAGGAGGAGCTGGAAGACCAGAGACAGGAAGCGGATGCAGACCTTCGCCGGATCAAGAAAGAAGAGAAAGAGGCAAGAGCAGAATTAAAAGAACTGAAGCAGGGAAAGAAGGCTTATCCGAGAGAGCTGGAAGAGGCGAGATTCGAACTGCGTAACCGTCTGCATGAGCGCTGCGGCAAGTTCGTGAATGTGCATATTCTTGCGGATCTTCTGGATGTGAAGGACGAGAGATGGCACAATGCAGCGGAGGGTTATCTTGGAAATAATAAATTGCAGCTGATCGTGGAACCAAAGTATGCCAGGGCTGCGATGGACATTTACCAGGAGATGGATACGAAACGTTTCTTCCGGGCAGCAGTCCTGGATACGGAGAAGCTTACGAAGGACAAGCATCAGGTACAGCCGGGCGCGCTGGCAGAAGTAGTAAAAGCGAAAGAAGCGTATGTGCAGGAATACATTAATTTCTTCCTTGGAAATGTAAAGAAATGCGAATCGCTGGATGAACTGCGTGAGTGCAGGATCGGTGTGACACCGGACTGTATGCTGTACCAGAGCTACAAACTGCAGCACATGAATCCGGAGAATTACACCAGAAGAGCCTACATCGGTGAGACGAGTATGCGCCAGAGAATCCGTAAGCTGGAAGAAAAATGTGAGAAGTTAAATGGCGAGAGAATGCCGGTACAGGAGCTGTTAGAAGAGATCCGCCAGGCAATGCAGATGGAGATGTTGAAGCAGCCGGCAGAGGATTATCTCGGATGGCTGGCTGACAGCAAGGCAATCATTTCCAAAGAAAAGAAAAAGGCTCAGCTTCTGGAACAGATGCAGAAGTTAAAGGATGAATCCGTTGCTGCATGGGAAGGCAAGAAGAAAGAAGTGCAGGCGGCACAGGATGTGAAGAAAGAATCCGTATCCAAGGTGCAGGAAGCAATCTGGGAGAACAAGAAAGAAATCGAACGTCTGAATGCAGAAGTTCTCGAATCGGAAGAACAGATAAAGGACGTGAAGAGAAAAGTAGCAGATAAGCGTTACGAGAAGGAGTTCCAGGAATATCTGGCGAGCAGAAAATCCGAGAATTATGAGTATCTGAGACGTCAGATGGTTTCGCGGGTATATACGCTCAGGGAAGAAGAGGAAGACGCTTACCGGAAGCTGGTGGAAGAGAGAAGCGGTTATATCAGAGAATATCCGAACCGTACATTCTCAACTTCTATCCGGGACAACGCGCCGTATGAGAAGCTTTTGAATTCGCTGTCCTGCGATCATCTGGAGACTTACAGGGAGTCGGCGAAGACACAGGCGAAAGCGGCTGTGGAGCATTTCAAAGATGACTTCATCTTCAAGATTCGGAGTGCGATCCTGGAGGCTTATCAGAGAAGGGATGAGCTGAACCGGATCATCAGCAAACTGGACTTCGGTAAGGATAAGTATCAGTCGTGATCACGAAGAACAAGGGTGCAGATGGAAAATATTATAAGATGTTCATGGATGATTCCCTGCAGATCCGTCCGTCTGACTTAGATGATACGATGGACAACCAGCTTGATATGTTCACGATGGAGCATGAGAACCAGTATGGGGAGATGATGAACGAGCTGATCAACATCTTCATCCCGCCGGAGAATGCGACGAAGGACGAGATGGATGAGGCGAAACGCAACATGGATAAGTATGCGGATTACCGAACCTATCTGTCATTCGATATGCAGCAGATCGTACATGGCGATAAGGAGATGACGATCGGACTGAGTAAGATGATCAAGAAGAACTCCGGCGGAGAGGGACAGAACCCGCTGTACGTGGCACTTCTGGCAAGCTTTGCGCAGCTTTATAAGATCAATCTGTCGCCGAAGATGCACCGGTCACCGACACTGCGTCTGGTTGTGTTGGACGAGGCGTTCTCCAAGATGGATGCCGAGAAGGTGGCAAGCTGTATCTCGCTGATCCGCGGACTTGGCTTCCAGGCGATCATCAGCGCGACGAACGATAAGATCCAGAACTATCTGGAGAATGTAGATAAGACTTTCGTGTATGCGAACCCGAATAAGAGACATATTTCCATTCAGGAATTTGAGAAGACGGAGTTTGGGGAGTTGGCGGAGGAATAAAGTCGAATGTTTGTGATGTAAATATTGTAAGAATCGATGAAGAGTGGTGATATGTGACTGGAAAAAGAAGATGTGCTTACGAAAGGATGTCAGTTTACCACTGACAGGTGATAATATGAATACAATAAAGAAAAGTCTGAAAGACAGGGTGTGGGATTATCTTATAAAAAATGAAAAATATATCGTTCCGGCAATCTTGATGATAGGTGGAAGCAGTTATTATCCAGCGAAAAGCAGAAGACGGTAGAGCTACATGCTATATCAGAGTTTGCGTTATATCTGGATGTTATGAATAGGTATTTTCTGCATAGCTATTACGTGCCTGACGAGGTGTCATTCCGTAAATCTCTTTGAAAAGACGGTTAAAAATCGTCTGGTTAGTGAAACCACTCTCCTGCATTACCTCAGAAATGGACTTGTCTGTATTCATCAGAATACGTCCAGCATGAGAAATACGCACCTCATTCAAGTAACGAAGAAACGTAATGCCCATATGCTGCTTGAAAAAACGGCAGAAATATTCCCTGCTGAATCCTACCTGATTAGCTACTTCTTCCAATGAGAGCTTTTCTGTATAATGTTCATTCACATAAGAGATGATCTTTCGCAGAATATCATTAGACTGACCTGTTCCAGTAGTCGTTCCCGGCAGAATATACGGAAAAATAACGAATCAAATCAGCAAGCATCAGCAATGCCGTGCCGTCTGAACGCATGGCGCTGGTGTTTTTATTTTCGACATTGGTTCGTGTCAGATCGTGTGCAAGCTGACAGAGGTGAATATACGGGGTGGATTTTGAATCATCCAGAGAAACCGGGCGGCATTTGATGTGATATAGTTCCAAATCCGGACAGTAAACAGAAAGTTGCTTTTTATCAACATGGATACATAAGAACATATATAGCTTAGAATCAGAATGAATAGAATGAACTTCTTTTGAATCAAAAACAATCAGTTGATTGCGCTGAAGGGTAAGATGTTCGTGCTCGATATGAATACGGACAGAACCATTCAGACAGAATAAAATCTCCATAGCCTCATGCCAGTGGGCCGGAATATGTGTGTTTTCAAGTGCTGCCATAGATACCTGTATTCCAAGATTGCCAAGTGGATGGAGTGCTTCGTGATATGCTTTTGCCATAATATCCTCCTTTATATGAATAGTAAATGTCAATATCGTTTTAAAATAAGATAATTATAGCACTGGTTTGAAATTGAAAACAAGGCTAAAATGCAAGATGTAAACGGAAAACAAAGAAAATAAATATATAGATAGTAAAAAAGGAGAGGTCAATATGAGCACAGTAGCAATTAAGAATACAATGGTAATGAATAACACAGAGAAAAAGGCTAGTTTAGTGGAGCGTTTCAAAAAATATGTCCTGGATAATGCAGAGTATTTTGCGGTGGCTTCTGCAGTGATGTCTGGAAATGGTTATGCAGCAGGACAGATCATGAGAGATGCAAGACGTGTTGCATCTGCTAACAGATAAGAAGGAATAAGAATGACTATTAAGGGTAAGACATCAGGTAAATAAGAAATGATAAATGATGGACTGCACCAGTTATAAACTGGAGGTAGTCCATTATTTTTGTTAGGGCAAGGCCCTGTTTTCTATTGTGGAGTTTTGGGATGTTCCCCAAAACGAAACTTTAGGAAACAAATAAACCACCTGCTATGCGGGTGGTTGAAAGAGCTTTAGCGTTGTGTAGAAAACCTCCAATGATATAATAATAAAAGGTTCGCCAACCATATTATTAATCAAAGGAGGTCGTCCAAGATGGACAATAATAGTTTATCACATACAACGTGGAATTGTAAGTATCGCATAGTTTTTGCACCGAAATATAGAAGGAAGATCTCTTTCCTTTCATTAGTACATTAAATATTTTACGAAAATAATCGAATTACAACCCAGACATATGTCTTACTACATATCTGATTTTCATATAATATGATAGACAGGAGATAGAGATATGAAGCAGATTAAAGACAAAGTTAAATGTGAAAGAGCAATTGAAAAGTTAGAGTTAGAGAAAGAGTTTGATACACAGAATCTGGAATTTCAGATATATCAGTAGGAAAAAGGGGAATTGCTGTGTCAACCGTGCAATTCAGATGACAGGTTGCAGATTGTTATAGAAGGGACGGTAAATATTTATCATATACGGGACGATGGTTCTAAATATTTTATTGCTATGAATGAAGGAATTTATCTTCTGGGGATATGGAATTTATGAATCCGGCACCATGTATTTATTTTGTAGAAGCAGTTACCCCGGTAACTGTAGCGGTATTATCTCTGAAAAAATATCGCAATGTACTAAAACAGGATGTTAAATTTATGAATTTAATCGCATCTACTCTCGCTGCAAAACTTGGAATCGCCGCAAATGGCGAGTCGGTTAGTGCTTCTCTTAAAGATCGGATTCTCAATCATTTAGAGGATGAAAAAATTGTTGCTAAATGTGGGAAAGGGACTTATTGGTTACTGTGAGTTATGAAAGAACGTTATTATATCATTGACAGGTGATAATATGAATACAACAAAGAAAAGCTTAAAGGACAGAATCCGGGAGTATCTGATTAAAAACATAAATTATATTGTACCAGGAATCTTAATGCTGGGTGGAAGTATATATTATCCTGAAAATTATAGAAGACATTAATTTATAAAAGCATTACAAATCATTCCTCAACAGCCGCTTCCGGATCGGAGGCACTTCAATACGAATGCCTTCACAGTTTGGCAGCATAGCTTTACAAAGCCACAGTTAATGGCAATATCAGAAACAGACAGTGAGCTGTCATCCATAAAGATGGCAGCTTTTTTGATGCAGTATCATGAAACAAAGAAGATCGGTGTGCATTGTGCATAAAAAACTGGTATAAGAAATAATAAAATTCCGACTTTAATATTCAGAATAAATGTTACAAAATATAATAGAAAATATAAAGAATAAATGTTACAAAAACATTGAATAACACGAGAATAATGTTACAATACTAATATCAGGAGGGCGATTCAATGCTTAAAAGAGAGATTTCGGAAAAATTAAAATTATGGAGAACTCAGAAAAATAAAAAGGCACTTTGTATTATAGGCGCAAGACAGATTGGAAAAACAACAATTATCAGAGAGTTTGCAAAACAAGAATATGAAAATTTTATAGAAATCAATTTCATATTAGATAAAGGTGCCGAAAAAATTTTTGAAGATAAATTGGATGCAGATACTATTATTGAGAACCTGACTGCTTTCAAGATGCAGAAGATGGAGCCGGGAAAGACATTGGTATTCCTGGATGAGATACAGGAATGCCCCAATGCAAGATGTGCAATCAAGTTCCTGGTTGAAGATGGACGGTTTGATTATATTGAATCCGGTTCACTTCTTGGTGTCAGGTATAAAGAAGTTCCTTCTTATGCAGTTGGATTTGAAGAGATTGTTTCTATGTATCCTATGAATTTCAGGGAATTTCTCCGGGCGAATGGAGTGCAGGATACAACATTTACTACATTACAGTTCTGCTATGAAAATCATAACGAAGTTCCAACAGTAATGCATGAAACATTGTTGAAACTTTTTGCAACTTATATTGTTGTAGGTGGAATGCCGGATGTTGTCCAGACTTATGTAGATACGCATGATATCGGAAAGGTAGTTAGGCTTCAGAGAAATATTCTGGAATTATACAGACAGGATATATCGAAGTATTCCGAAGGTGCGGAAAAAGTGAGGATTAAAGCCATCTTTGATAGTATTGCATCTCAATTGGATGATAAGAACAGACGGTTTATTTTAAACAGGATTGATGAAAATGGAAGAATGAATCGTTATGAGAATTCATTTATGTGGCTAAGTGATGCAGGTGTTGCTTTGCCATCTTATAATGTTACAGAACCACAGGCTCCGTTACAGCTTAATGAAAAGAGAAATCTGTTCAAATTATTTATGGGAGACACAGGTCTGCTCTGTGCTTCCTGCATGGAGAACATTCAGTTTGAACTCTTACAGGGGAATATGGATGTGAATATGGGAAGTATATTGGAAAATGTATTTGCCCAGTCAATAAAAAGCGGTGGATTCTCATTGAATTATTTTGAGTCGAAAAAGTACGGAGAATTGGATTTTGTAATACAGAATGGATTGAAGATTGACCTTCTTGAGATAAAATCAGGAAATGATTATCAAAAGCATTCTGCTTTGAATAAAGTATCTGCAGTAGAAAACTGGAAGTTTGGAAGAAAAATTGTATTTTGCAAAGGGAATGTTGAGCAAAAAGAGGAAATTGAATATTTCCCGTGGTATATGGTGATGTTTTATCAGAGAGAAAAAGAGCCGGAACATTATATTTATGAGGTAGATCTGTCGGGTTTATAGCCAATGGGGACGGAAAAATGGAATTTTCCCCGTCCCTGCTGCTCTTTTTTGTATCGCCATGCGTTCGTAAGGTGTTGCCAGTAACAAGTCCTGCAGATTATCGTGAAATTAGATTGCCAAAACTGCTGACAGCAGATATTTTTATCCCAAACTGGTAACTCGCTGGAATATTTCAAATATACAAAATTTAGAGATGGAAGGTGCAATGGTTATGACGATCACCGAAATGAGAGAATTAAAAGAACAAAGCAGCAGAAGCGCTGGGAGCATATCAGGTAAAGAAGCAGGGGGAATATACCTTAGAGGATTACTATGCCCTGCCCGATGACCAGAGATATGAATTGATCGATGGCGTTTTATATGACATGGCAGCACCTGCCGTTACACATCAGGAGATTGTTTTCGAGATTGAGGATGTGAAAAATCAGAAGGTAATTGTGTATGATCTGGGAGATGATTTTGGAGAAAATATGCTATACTACTGATAGAAGTACTACGAAAAAAGCGGTACAAAAACCAGAAATGGAGAAAAGCATATGAAATTAACAATATTAGGAACCGGAAATGCAACGGTAAGTGAATGTTATAATACTTGCTATGCAATCAGCGATGAAGGGAAACATTTCCTTGTAGATGCAGGCGGTGGCAACCGTATTCTGAAAGTATTAAAAGACACAGGAATCGACATGAATGATATCCACGATATCTTCGTTACACACGAGCATGTAGACCACGTGCTTGGAATTATCTGGCTGGTGCGTATGATCGGACAGAGAATGAACCAGGGAAAATATGAAGGTGATCTTCGCATTTACTGCCATGAGGAGCTGGCAGAGAAGATTCAGGCAATCGCAAATATGACGATCCAGCAGAAGGTCTGTAAGCATATGGGGGAGCGAATCCAGTTTGATGTCGTGAAAGACGGAGACAGCAGAACGATTCTCGGATGTCCAGTGACATTCTTCGACATTGGTTCGACAAAGGCGAAACAGTTCGGATTCACCATGCAGCTTAAGAGCGGTAAGAAATTCACCTGTGTTGGTGACGAGCCGTACAATGAGGTGGATTATAAATATGTGAAGGGCAGTGACTGGCTGCTTCATGAGGCATTCTGCCTGTTCGGTGAGGCGGATAAATTCAAGCCTTATGAGAAGCATCATAGTACAGTAAAAGAAGCATGCCAGCTTGCGGAAGAACTCGGCGTGCCGAATCTGTTGTTGTATCATACAGAAGAGACACATCTGGCGGAGAGAAAGAAGTTGTATACGGAGGAAGGACAGCAGTATTATCATGCAATCTGTATGTGCCGGATGATCTGGAGACGTTTGAGATATAGAAAAGCAAAAGAAAATAAAAATAGATTAGAATGTAAGAAAACCTGCCGACGGGCAGGTTTTCTTGCGTTCATTTTTGATCCGGAAGGGACAATAAAAAAGTCAAAAACCCTGTCCCCATGGCTAAAAAAGATCGAGCATATTATCCAGATAAATCTCTTCCCTGACATGCAGTTGATATTCCGGCTTCGTCATATAATAAAGCAGAAATTCAAGAATCAGCGCACTTCCAAGCCCGCGTCCTTCAATCTTAAAATTAGAAAATCCCATTGGCATGTAAACATTCTGTATATCATCCACACTGATGAATCCGGGATTTTCCATTGCCTTGGAAAAGCGGTAACCGTTACCGCCATCCGGCGAAGCACAGTGAAACTCCGAGGCAGGATTTCCGAGATTCTTCCGGCTGACGGATTCATAACAAGTCTTTCTGTCCTTACAGCCGAACCAGCAGCATTCATTGCACAAGAATTCTACTTTATCTTTCTGGTGCTGCGACATCAGGTCTAATTTATCGAATACTTTGTTTAACCGGAAGTCCGGTACAACATAGAGGAAATCTTCTCGGTTTACTTCCGTTAGAAAATCCTGAAAATCTGTCAGAACTTTTGTGGTGGAAGAGACAAGGTAGAGATCAGGATAGTTTTTTTGTAAATAGTTCAATAAAAGATCGGAGTGCACGATCACGCCATTCTGGAGTTGATGTGTATGTGGTGAATTATCAGAATCAGAGGCGTGTTCGAACATTTTACAAAGCTCGTTACATTTCTTATCTGTAAGATGTTCTTCCCGTAGCAACGAATTACTGAACGTCAGCCGGGCCGAGATGTCGTATTCCCGCACCAGATCAAGCACGTCTTCCGGATCAGAATATCCAAATGAAGTACGCCCGCCGCCCCAGATACAATCCGAAGGAGCGCCATAGATCGAGCCAATCTCACACCAGTCGTAAAAATATTCCCTGTGTTTCCGGAATAACGGAAGGAATATGCGGTACAATTCGTAAAATTCGAACAGGCCTGGGAGGTGGTAAAAGGCAGTAGGATTATTATTTTGAATATTTGCTGTAGTTGCTGTATTCATGTGGTTACCTCTGGAAAAATTTCTATGGTTAATGATAACACATTATCCCGGCAGTGAACATGTATATTTCCGCATATGATACACCACATATACTGCGATCACAAGTTCCGTAAGCGGCATTGCAGACCACAGACTTCCGGGCAAGCAATGTCCTTATAGCATATTTTTAATTTATGTCGAGGTTTTACATGCATTTCACTTGCATTATCCACATACACGTGTATAATGAATCTTGTTCGGTATTTTTGAAAAAAAGTATAGTAATAGAAAACTTTTGAAAATGTGGAGGTGAAAGCGTGGATATCGGAAAGAAGCTGAGGGAGCTTAGAAAGCAGAACGATCTGACATTGGAAGATCTGGCTTCGCGCAGTGAGCTTACGAAGGGATTTTTGTCGCAGGTGGAGCGTAACTTAACGGCACCGAGTATTGCAACACTGGAGGACATTCTGGAAGCACTTGGAAGTAACCTGTCGGAATTCTTTCATGAAGAGGAAGAAAAGCAGATCGTGTTCGGAACAGATGATTTCTTCGTTGATGAGAAAGAAGATTACCAGGTGGAATGGATCATTCCGAATGCGCAGAAGAACCAGATGGAGCCGATTCTTATGACACTCTATCCGCATAAAAAGAGCCATGTCCAGACGTCATATACGGGCGAGGAATTTGGCTATGTACTGAAGGGAAATATTACGATCGTGCGTGGTGGCAAAAAGTATAAAGTGAAAGCGCATGAGACGTTTTATATGGATGGTGCGAAGAGCCATTATCTTTACAATCACGGTAACAGCCCGGCAAAGATATTGTGGATCACGACACCGCCGATTTTTTAAAGAAAAGAGAAGTGCAGCTGCAAATGTAAGGAAGAATGAGGATTATGAAACGATACCTTGCGGCTTTAAAATCTGAGAAGGGAGAGGAAAAATGGAAGAGAAAAAACTAATTGAATTTCGCAATATTGTGAAAAGCTTTGACACCCAGGTTGTGTTAAAAGGAATCAATCTGGACATATATGAAAATGAATTCGTAACCCTGTTAGGACCAAGTGGATGTGGTAAGACTACACTGCTCCGAATCCTTGGAGGGTTCCTGGATGCGGACGAAGGAAAGGTGATCTTTGATAATGAAGATATCACCGACAAACCGCCGTATGAACGAGAGCTGAATACCGTATTCCAGAAATATGCATTATTCCCGCATCTGAGCTATATGAAAATATCGCATTTGGATTAAAGCTTAAGAAAATGAGTAAAGATATCATCGACCAGAAAGTAATGAAGATGCTGAAACTGATCGGTCTGGAAGGCTATGAGGATAAGAATACGACATTGCTTTCCGGCGGCAGCAGCAGCGTGTGGCAATCGCGAGAGCGCTGGTCAATGAGCCGAAGGTACTGCTTCTGGATGAGCCGCTGGCGGCGCTGGATTTAAAGCTTCGTAAGGAAATGCAGTATGAGCTGAAGCGTATCCAGCAGGAGGTCGGTATTACATTTATCTTCGTAACGCATGATCAGGAAGAAGCACTTACGATGTCGGATAAGATCGTCGTTATGCAGAAAGGTGAGATCCTTCAGATCGGAACCCCACAGGAGATCTACAATGAGCCGACGAACCGTTTCGTAGCAAACTTATCGGAGAGAGCAACATCATTCCGGAAGGATGATTGAGGATTATAAGGTTCGTTTTGATGATATTACATTCGACTGCGTGGATCATGGATTCAAGGAGAATGAGCCGGTGGATGTCGTGATCCGTCCGGAGGATATTGATATCGTGGATGTAAAAGACGGAAAGATGACGGGAGAAGTCTTAAGTGTCCTGTTCAAGGGTGTGCACTATGAGATCATGGTAGAGACCGTTCCGGGAACGAGCGTTACGGTCAACATGCGTGTCATCCGCAATCATGACGTAACCAGTGAAGATGGAAGCGAGAAGATCAGTGCCAACAACTTCTATGTAGACGTAGAAGATGTAGAGAATCTGGATGATAAGGAAATCGTCGCACTGTCGAATGCACAGGCATGGGAGACAGAGACGGATGAGTACATTTCTATTGCAAATATTGAATATGAACTGGAAGCAAAAGAAGGACAGTATCCGGTTACATTCAGCACTTCAAACGGAACCAGCATCGAGAGAACCATTTTCGTAGTCAACCAGCCGTTCGTTAAGAATGAGAAGGCAAATGAAGGTGTTATGGCGTTCAACTTCTTCAAGACGGTAGACGAGATCACAGAATCTCAGGCACTGGATACAGATCTTAAGACCTGGGCAAATGCACAGGGATGGAAGCTGACGGATGAAGACCAGAGTGTGGACATCAGTGTAGACTATGATTTTGATCCGGAAGAAGTAACAGAAGGCGTGTATGAGATTACATTTTCCACTACGGGACGTGAGTTCAAGATCCATACAACGGATTATTCGGAGGAAGGACAGGAGGTCGGCCTGACATTCTTCCCGGAAGATATCCACGTTATGCCGAAGGTGGTATTCTAAGATGAAGAAATTTTCACAGTTAGCATTTCCGTATATCGTGTGGGCAATATTGATGTTAGTATTCCCGATGGTCCTGATCGCACTTTATTCCGTGACAGATCAGGGAAACAGCATCTTATCGTTCACATTTACACTGGAACATTATGCCAAATTTTTTACCGACCCGGATTTCTTATTGATCCTCTGGCGTTCCATTGTAATTGCGGTGAAGACAACGGTGATCTGTCTGTTGCTGGGCTATCCGATTGCATATTATATTGCGCGCAGTGAGCAGAAGAAGCAGAATGCGCTGATCCTTGTGATCACGATCCCGATGTGGATCAACATGCTGGTAAGAACGTATGCATGGATCGGACTCTTAAGCGACGGCGGTCTGATCCAGAGAATCCTGCATATGGTGGGACTTGGAAAGGGATCACTTCTTTATACAGAAGGGGCAGTGCTTTTGGGAATGGTATATAACTTTCTGCCATTCATGATCCTGCAGATCCAGACGTCACTTAGTAAGATGGACAATTCCTTGCTGGAAGCGAGTGCAGACCTTGGGGCAAGCCCGGCGCAGACATTTAAGCGTGTGACACTGCCGCTTTCCGTGCCGGGAATCATCAACGGGATTACGCTGGTATTTCTTCCGGCAGTCAGTTCTTTCTTCATACCGAAGCTGCTCGGCGGCGGTCAGTATTTCCTCATCGGAAATATGATCGAGAACCAGTTCATTACGGTTGGAGAGTGGAACTTCGGAAGTGCCATTTCCATGATCATGGCGGTCATCATGATGGTACTTATGATGGTTGTCCGTAAGATCGAGATTCGTAACCAGGGCGGAAAGGGGGTATAATCGTTATGAATAAGGGAAAACGTCCAATTGGGAAGATCCTTATGATACTGTCGGTTGTATTCTTCTACCTTCCGATCCTGTACATGATTATATTCTCATTTAACGATGGAAAATCACTTACAAGCTTTACCGGATTTTCACTGCGCTGGTATAAGCATATGCTGGAATCGGCAGATATGATGGATGCACTGTCGACGACATTCAGTATCGCGCTGCTTGCGACATTTATCTCAACAGTAGCGGGAACAATTGCAGCGATCGGAGTCAGCAAGTCGAAGAAACTGATACGTGACTGATGGAGCAGGCGAATAACCTGCCGATCATGAACCCGGAGATCGTAACTGCGATCGGATTCATGTTATTATTCATCACATTCCATGTGGAAAAAGGATACGTTACCATGCTTCTGGCACATATTGCATTCTGTATACCGTATGTTATGTTATCGGTAATGCCGAAGATCAAGTCACTTGATCCGAACCTCGCAGATGCGGCGATGGACTTAGGTGCAACACCGTGGCAGGCACTGACAAAAGTTGTCGTGCCGCAGATCACGCCGGGAATCGTAGCCGGGGCGCTGATCGCATTTACCATGTCGGTGGATGATTTCATCATCTCTTACTTTGTAACCGGACGTGGTGTGAAGAACTTAAGTATCATGGTGTATACAATGAGTAAACGTGTCAACCCGAGTATCAATGCAATCTCGACACTGGTGGTTGTGATCATCACGATCGTACTTGTGATCATCAATGCTGCACCGGCACTTTTTGCAAAACGTGCGAAGAGAAACAGCATCGGCAGACGAAATGTACTGTTACCGGCAGTTGCGGTTGCGTGTGTACTGGCGATCGTAGCCGGAGTTGTGACATATAATAACAAGAAAGAGCCATTGCCATTCGAGGGGCAGACGCTTCGTATCTACAACTGGGGCGAGTATGTAGGTGAACATATTATCCAGGATTTCCAGAAAGAGACAGGGGCAACGGTACTTCTTGAAAATTTTGATTCGAATGAACAGATGTATATTAAGGTTGCAAATGGAGAAGCTTACGACATTCTTGTACCAAGTGATTATATGATCCAGAGACTCATTTCCGAAGGATATTTACAGAAATTGGATAAGTCGAAACTGAACTGTATGGATAAATTATATGATGCGGTCAAAGGACTTCCGTATGATCCGGAGAATGAATATTCTGTTCCGTATTTCTGGGGAACAGTCGGAATCGTGTACGATAAGACAAAAGTCGACATCAAAGACCTGGAAAAAGAAGGCTATAACATTTTCCTGGATCAGAAATATAAAGGGGACATCTACCTGTATGACTCAGAGAGAGATTCCTTTATGATGGCACTGAAGGCATTGGGATATTCGATGAATACGTCTGACGAAAGCCAGATCCAGGAAGCGTATAACTGGCTGGTTCAATGTGTACAGACCATGAAGCCGGAGATCGTTACCGATGAGATCATTGATAACATGGCACAGGGAAGGAAGGCACTTGGTCTGATCTATTCTGGAGATGCGACATATGTGATCAATGAGAATGAAAACATGGGATACTACATGCCGGAAGGCGGAACCAACCAGTGGTCCGACGCCATGGTCATTCCGAAGAATGCGAAGAATCCGGAACTTGCACATGCATTTATCAATTATGCAAGTGATTATGACGGAGCTTATGACAATTCAAGTTATGTAGGTTATACATCGGCGAATAAGAAGGTTATGAAAGATCTGTATGGCAAGGGCGGAGAGTTCGAAGGAATTGATGCATATATACCAAGAACAGATAATAAGAATGATGAAGTCTTTGAGTATAATGAGGAGACGAAGAAAGAGATCAGTAATCTTTGGAGTAAGGTGAAGATTGCGGCTAGTAATACGAATTAATAAAATGGGACGGGGGATTTTAAAAAATCCCCGTCCCATTTTTAAAATAAATACGCTCGAATCACATCAAACGATGCCGGCCCAACATCCAGAACCGCCTTATGAAACTGCATCTGCGTAAAGTTATCTTCCCACTTATCCACAGCATCTTTCTTAAGTTCCAGAAATTCCAGATATCCAATATAGTATTTTAAGTAATTAGCCGGATCAGCAATGATCAGATCATAGATATCCTCAATGGTCGCGTCATCCGTTATCCCATAAGTGTGGAAAATGCTGCCGCATCGGCAAGTTTCCAGCCGTCATAATGAATTCCCATATCGGCAAGTGCATATAGTCCCAGAATGACAGAAGAGTTGCGTTGAAATATTGTGGCCTGTTCTTTGGTCAGTGTGGAAAAGTAGTAACTCATCATCTCGCTGTAAGTGGCCCATCCCTCTGTGTAGCCGCCGTAGTTCAGTACACAGCGGATTGGATTGGGATGAAGGCTTGCGTAATAGACATTCTGGTATAAATGTCCGGGGTAGCCTTCATGGGCGAAGGTGGTGAAGAGAGAAAGGTTGTCGGTGATGTGCCCCTTGTTAATGTAGATTACATTTTCGGAAGTATTGTCGATGGCCGGGATCATGTAGAAAGCCGGACTTAAGTATTCTTCCATGGATTTCTGGACGTATTTGATCTGTGTATGAATCTGTGGATATGGTGGAAAATCCTTTGTAATCTTGTTTGATAATGTGGATAAAATCTTTTCAGGATCAGATTCGGAGAGTAGAGTACCTTGTGAGCTGAAAATGTCGGAGGTTACGGAAGATGAGCCAGAGGAGGAGTCTTCTGTCAGCACTCGCTGCATAACTGTAAGATCCGAAAGAATCTGTGCATTCGTAAGGTTTTGCAGTTCTGCAATACTGCGTGAGGAACCAGTCTCACTTCTTACCAGATATTCGTAGTAAGTCCGGCCATTCGGAAGATAGCACAGCCCGTTATTGTTTTTGCCGGAACTGCGGAGTTCGGACAAGCCGGAAATAAGTTGTTCATAGGCCGGAAAAATATATTTTTTTATGTAACGTTGTTTTGCCGGGTATAGGCTTCCCGCTGTTTTTCGGTAAGGACACCGTCTTTGGCAGAAGCAAGTTCTTCCAGCCGTTCCACGAAAGAAGAATAGAGATAATTGCTTTCTTTTAAATTAACAAAATCCCGGCATTCTTTGATGATGGAGTCGGCAGTATAGGATGCCATAAAAAGGCCGGATTCGGATTTTGTGTGTTCAAAATTCAGGATAGATCGGAAGTATTCCGGTGTTTTAGTAAGAAGCTGCAGATAGTTTTCAATATCGGAGATCTCATAAAAACGGTATTCTGATAAGATGACCGGAAGCTGTGACTGAGTTCCTGTGAGAGGTGCAAGTGGTTCGTCGTAGAGTGTATAAGGGGACAGATCATAGGCAGAATTCAGATAGTCATTCAGCACATCATAAGTAAGACGGTTGTCTTTGGAAAGAGATATTCTGTTATAGGAGCGAAGTCTGGTCCGTTCCGCATCTACACTAGACCGGACCAGTTCGGGATCGGTGGTACATTGTCCATAGGAAATGGGCGCATTTTTTATGCCATATTTTTCGGGATCTTTTAAGGTGTAGTGGAGAGTAATTGTATTTCCACTGATTTCCTGTCGGAAAAGTTCAGAAGTATATTTCGAAAATGCCTGATCCGCATTCTGTTGAGAATGAAAGAACAGAAGAAAAAGGAGTAGAAGTACGGATGCAGACGGAAGCAAAAAGAGTAATGGCTTCCGTTTAAATTTTTCGAGAAATTTTTGCATAAAAATCCCCATATAAATCATTTGTATCATTTATATGGGGATTTCCTGCAAATATGTATTCATTGTTTATAACCGGAAGCCAATATCATAAACTTCCGGTAACTTATATGACTTATAATCCGGTAATCAGCTCAACAATAAAGACGCCGAGACATGCGAACAAGGATACCTTCAGCAGGCTCTTGCCACGGTAGGCCAGAAATACGGCGATGATAAATCCGGCAAGTGCAGACCAGATATTCGCAGTGGCACTGAGGATTGCCGGGAATGTCATAGCAGCAAGCGTCACATAAGGGACATAGTATAAAAATGATTTGATATACGTGCTTTTAATCTCTTTGCGGATCAGCGTCAGCGGAAGCATACGGATCAGGTAAGTAACTGCCGCCATCACAAATATGTAAATGTAAATATTATGATTCATGGTGTGCCTCCTTTGTACTGTCACTCAATTCGCCAGCTTCTTCCAGTTCATCGTACTCGTCCTCTTTCACCGGGAAGAAATAAGCCGCAATTCCTGCAATGATCAGAGTAATGATGATAATACGGAATCCGGATGAAATATTCCTAAGCCCGGGTGTTTTGTCAAATAAAAAGCTGGCTGCCATGGAAATGACAACAACACCTGCGAGTACACGGTTGTTACGGGCCGGCGGAATGATGATCGCCAGAAACATACCATAAAGTGCGACACTTAATGCACTGACAACACGAGCCGGTAATATATTACCGGACAGGATTCCAAGAAATGTACCGAATACCCATCCGAATACAGAGATAAATATAACCCCGTAAGAATAAAACGGACTCAGTTTTCCACCCTTGCAAACTGTGACGCCGAAGATCTCATCGGTCACACCGTAAGCAATGAGAAAACGGTGGAACAGCGGCGCTTCCGGATCAATCTTCTGCGAAAGCGCACAGGACATCAGACAGTATCTTAAGTTGATGATAAGCTGTGTGATGGCCATCTCTATATAAGAAGCGGTCGATGCGATCAGTGACAGCCCTGCAAACTGCCCGGCACTGGTCACATTGGTAAGAGAGATCAGAACCGCATCAAAGATCGAAATTCCGACTTTTTTGCCATGATCCCAAATGTAAATGAAACCGCTATGTATCCAAGACAGATCGGTATTCCGTCCTTGAAACCGGCGGTGAAATATTGTCTTCTGGTCATAATAAATTCCCCAATCTTATGTATAGTTTCTGTAAATAACGAGAATATTATAAGCTCTCTGATTGGTTGCGTCAATGATGTGAAAAGTGGAAGATGGGAGAGATTGAGAACAAAGATAACAGTATACTATGTAAACGAATAAAAAAATGAATAGAAATAATTCAAAATAGCTGCCGAATTAGTGGAAAACATATAAAACATACAAAACCTATTGACAAGGTAGGGTAAAAGCAGTATCATACGCATATCGAATCTGAGATACGAAAAATACACATAGATGGAGTGATGAGTATGATAAAAGTAGAACACGCAAACAAAACCTTTCCGGAAAATACGGTAAGGTACATGCCTTGCAGGATGTAAGCATCCATGTAGAAAAGGGAGACATTTACGGAATCATCGGATTCTCCGGAGCCGGTAAATCCACATTGATTCGTCTTGTAAATGGACTTGAAACACTGGATAGCGGAACTGTAACGGTTCATGGAGAAGAACTTGGAAGTCTGAAGAAACCGCAGCTTCGTAAATTAAGAAGAAAAATTGGAATGGTATTCCAGCAGTTCAACCTTCTGGAATCCAAAACAGTTTATCATAATATAGCATTGCCGCTGATTCTTGAGAAAGTACCGAAGGCTGAGATTGACAAGAAAGTCAAAGAAGTTCTTCAGTTTGTAGAACTGGAAGACAAGAAAGACGTGTATGTCAGCCAGCTTTCCGGTGGACAGAAACAGAGAGTCGGAATTGCAAGAGCATTGACAACAACACCGGATATCCTGCTTTGTGATGAGGCAACCAGTGCCTTGGATCCACAGACAACAGAGGCAATTCTGAAACTGCTTAAGAAGATTAATCGTGAGATGGGGGTTACAATCCTTCTGATCACACATCAGATGCAGGTGGTTCAGATGATCTGTAATAAGTAGCAGTCATGGAGAAAGGTCAGGTAGTCGAGGCAGGAAGTGTACTGGATGTATTCGGAAAACCGCAGGCACCAGTTACAAAGAGATTTGTTCAGACTGTTGTGAATGATCAGATCCCTGAAAGCATCATAAGTCTTGTAAAAGAGCAGAAAGAACATTTCCGTGTAGAACGACTGAAATTTATCGGAAGCAGCGTAAAACGCCCGGTTATCTCAGATATTTGTCATGTAGAAGGAATTGTAGTAAATATCTTAGGAGCAACCGTTCAAGAACTTCAGGACAACATAATGTGTGTGTTCATTTTACAGTTGCTAGGATCTGAAGAGAAGATTCTGAAAGCAGAGAAACAGATTGACGAAAACGGAGTAATCAGAGAAAGGGTAGAGGTGATTTAATGGATCAGCAGTATTTTGGAGTTTCACTGGAGAAATTACTGACTAGTGGAGGACAGACTTTATATATGGTGGCATGGTCATTGATCATCGGAACCATCATAGGAATCATTCTGGCATTGATCCTTGTGCTTTGCCACAAGGGCGGACTTGCAGAGAATCGGATTCTCTACAATATCGTAAGTATCTACATTAACATTGTAAGAAGCATTCCATTTGTAATCCTTCTTGTAGCAATCATGCCACTGACAAGAACAATTGTTGGAACTACGATTGGAAGTACGGCATCATTGGTACCACTTGTTATTTACATCAGTCCATATCTGGCACGATTGATGGAGAACAGTTTGTTGGAAATTAATCCGGGTATTCTGGAAGCAGCAGAAGCGATGGGAGCTACAACATGGCAGACTATTCGTTACTTCCTTCTTCCTGAGACACTGGGATCTATTGTTCTGGCACTGACAACTGGTACAATCGGACTTCTCGGAGCATCTGCGATGGCAGGATATGTAGGTGGAGGCGGTGTCGGAGATTTGGCACTGACTTATGGATACCAGAGAATGAACACACCACTGATGATTTTCACAGTTGTAGTACTGGTTATCTTTGTACAGATCCTTCAGTTTGCGGGAAATACAATTTCAAGAAAATTAAGACAGCATAAATAAATATCAGAGTTCTGTAAGAAACAAAAAAACAGGACAACAAGCCTGGTAATAATAGTTGTGAGTGTTTACAGTCGCTGTGTAACGACAGCCGGACATGAGATAGATAAAAAGAATAGGGAGATTTAGATTATGAAAATGAAAAAATTTATTGCAAGTGTATTAGTAGCGGCAACAGCATTTGGTCTTGTGGCATGCGGAAACTCAGGAACAGGCGATTCAGCAAAGAGTGATTCATCAGCAAAAAGCACAGATAAGAAGGAAATCGTCTATGGAAAATCTCAGGGACCATATACAGAGCTTTTTGAAGATGCCATTGTTCCGATTCTTGAAAAAGAGGGATACACAGTAAAGGGCGTTGATCTTTCTGATCTTCAGACAGCAGACGTTGCATTAAATGACGGAGATGTTGATGTTAACGTTGAGCAGCATACAGCTTACATGGAAAATTTCAACAAGAGTTATAACGGAGATCTGGTAGCAATCAGCCCGATCCCGACAGTTCCGGCAGGTGTATATTCTGATAAATATGATTCGATCGACGATATTCCGAACGGTGCAAAAGTGGCAGTTCCAAACGATGCATCTAACACAGCACGGTGTTATCTGATGCTTCAGAAGATCGGCTGGATCAAACTGGATGAGAGTGCAGATCCATCCGCAATAACACAGGATGATATCACTGAGAACCCACATAACATTAAGTTTACAGAGATGAACAGTATGACAATCCCGGCTACAATGGCTGATTTTGATTATGTAGCAATTACAGGAAGTGTTGTATACAATGCAGGAATCGATGCTTCTACAGCACTTGCGAACGAAGATATCCAAGATTATCTTGTACTTCAGGTTGTAGTAAAAAAAGAGAACAAAGATGCAGCATGGGCACAGGCAATCGTAGATGCATATCATTCTGATGAATTCAAAGAGTATATGAAAAAAATAATGATGGATTATGGTGGATCCCAGAAGAACTTCAGTAAGTGGTTCTGAGCGGAGTTAAAGAAAGCGAGTAGAAGCCATGGATCAGACGGAAAAGTTAATTATAGATATAATTGATCAACATAGAGATGAAATTATTGAGTTTGCAAGAGATATTTATACACATGCGGAACTTGGATATAAAGAATTCCGTACCTCACAGAAATTTGTAAATAAGATGAAAGAACTGGGACTTCACACAGAAACAGGATTTGCCATCACAGGTGTAAAAGCATACCTGAATGAAGAGAAGAAGGAGAATGCAAGTCTTGCACTTTTAGGAGAGTTGGATGCTCTGAGAATCCCGGAACATGCCTATGTAAATCCTGAAACAGATGCGGCTCACTGCTGTGGACATCATGCACAGATGGCAGGCATATTTGGTGCGGCACTTGCACTTACAGTACCTGAGATTGCAGAAAAACTGGGTGGACAGGTAGTATTTTTTGCCACACCTGCAGAAGAGTATGGTGAGATTGAATTTAAGAATCAGCTGCGTGAGCAGGGCAAGATTCGCTATGGAGGTGGAAAATGTGAATTGATCCGTACAGGAGCGTTTGATGATATTGACCTCTGCCTGGCGCATCATATTCAGCCGGGAGATGAAATTCAAGTCGGAAGCGGAACAGGAAATGGCTTTGTATCAAAAGTAATCCGCTATTTAGGAAAAGCAGCTCATGCAGCCGGAGCACCTGACAAGGGAGTGAATGCACTTTCTGCAGCTTCTCTTGGCCTTCAGGCATTAGGGCTCAACCGTGAGACTTTTCGTGACGAAGACTGCGTCCGTGTTCATCCGATCATTACGAAAGGTGGAAATCTGGTTAATGTTATTCCGGATGAAATTGTGATCGAGACACTGGTAAGAGCGAAAACAATTGAAGCATTTACGGATGCGGCAAAGAAAACAGATCGTTCTTTTCAGGCAGGTGCAGTGGCGATGGGAGCAAAGTAGAGATTACTACACTGCCGGGATACCTTCCGACACTTGCAGAACAGGCTTTGCCGGAGTTGAAGAGAGCTGCAGAACTTGCAGCACCGGAAGTACCTGTAAGAGAGGCTGCGGGACATTCCGGCGGTTCTACAGATGTAGGACGGATTTTGCGGACATTCAAAATAAAAAAGAATGTGGAGGTAACAGACAATGGCAAAATCATTATTTGAGGAACTGGGCGGCAAATACGAAAGGCAAGGGGATTATTTGATACCGTGCTTAACTGTACCCGCCGAAGAAGAACAGGCAATAGGCATCTGGGGGCAACGGCATTTAGATTATCTAAAACAGTACCGTAAAGTTACATACACCAATCTTCTTACAAGCGGCAGGCTAAACGCCTACCTTGCCGACATCAACAGACAGGCACAGGAACGCTTTGAAAGGCTCATAGAGGGTATGAAACAGGCACAGGGCATAACGGAACAGCTAAAGGCAGAAAACGCCTTAGAATGGACAGGATGCCTCAATAACATAAGGGCTTGTGCGAGGGAGATTGTGGAAAAGGAAATTATTTTTGCATAAACAGATGATTAGTGGCAGGGGGAAATCCTGCCGCTTTTTCTGCTTTAGTTTGTCAGCTTGACAAATAAAGGGTTAAGGAATATAATTAGATTCAGTATTATACAAGGAGTTAATAAATATGCGGCAAGGTATTCTTAAATAAACTGTCAATTTGATAGTGGGAACAAAAAGTAGCAGTCCCGTTTCACTTTTAATATGGGGCTTAGTTTTTTGTACCCAGTTTAAGAATACTTTTATCATGTAATTTTATATGCCCGAAAACATATAAGTGTTTTGGGGCTATTGGAGTTATTTACCCAGTGATAGGAGTATTTATCACTGGGTATTTTTATGCCCTTTTTTGGGTGTTGATAGGAGGAAAATCACATGAAAATAATTAACTTAGGCATTCTGGCTCACGTTGACGCAGGAAAGACAACATTAACGGAAGTTATTGTATACCAGTGGTGCAATTGCAGAACTAGGGAGCGTAGATGAAGGCACAACAAGGACAGATACAATGAATTTGGAGCGTCAAAGGGGAATCACTATCCAGACAGCAGTGACATCTTTTCAGTGGGAGGATGTAAAAGTCAACATTATAGATACGCCAGGCCATATGGATTTTTTGGCGGAAGTATACCGTTCTTTATCCGTATTAGACGGAGCAGTATTATTAGTTTCTGCAAAGGATGGCATACAGGCACAGACCCGTATACTGTTTCATGCACTACAGATAATGAAGATTCCGACAATTTTTTCATCAATAAAATTGACCAAGAGGGGATTGATTTGCCAATGGTATATCGGGAAATGAAAGCAAAGCTTTCTTCGGAAATTATAGTGAAGCAAAAGGTTGGGCAGCATCCCCATATAAATGTAACGGACAATGACGATATGGAACAGTGGGATGCGGTAATTATGGGAAACGATGAACTATTAGAGAAATATATGTCAGGGAAACCGTTTAAAATGTCAGAACTGGAACAGGAAGAAAACAGGAGATTCCAAAACGGAACGTTATTTCCCGTTTATCACGGAAGCGCTAAAAACAATCTGGGGATTCGGCAGCTTATAGAAGTAATTGCCAGTAAATTTTATTCATCAACGCCTGAAGGTCAATCTGAACTATGCGGGCAGGTTTTTAAGATTGAATATTCAGAGAAAAGGCGGCGTTTTGTTTATGTGCGTATATATAGCGGAACATTGCATTTGAGGGATGTTATTAGAATATCTGAAAAAGAGAAAATAAAAATCACAGAAATGTGTATTCCGTCAAATGGTGAAATCGTCCCGGCTGACCATGCCTGTCCGGGAGAAATTGTTATTTTAGCTGATGATACTTTGAAACTGAACGACATTCTGGGAAATGAAAAACTCCTGCCTCACAAAACATGGATTGATAATCCCATGCCATTACTTCGGACAACGGTAGAGCCGCAAAAGCCGGAGCAAAGGGAAGCCCTGTTAAATGCCCTCGCAGAGATTGCTGATACAGACCCTCTTTTGCATTTTGACATTGA
>ENA-OQHA01000186-OQHA01000186.1-human-gut-metagenome-genome-assembly--contig:-NODE-186-length-33849-cov-4.316084_pt1 | contig 33849 bp, 45 predicted proteins | sample MGYA00242558_ERZ504707 | MGnify/ENA primary metagenome ERZ504707 (study PRJEB26092, sample SAMD00036197) | human gut metagenome | host: Homo sapiens | study: EMG produced TPA metagenomics assembly of... | reverse complement strand
CTTCCGCTTGGTCTACCAGCAAGCGGGCTGTAAAAAGCCCGTTTTCCGCCTGTGGCTGTCCAGCATGGAGGAACGCCATCCGGGAGGGTTTCGCCCATCTCAAACCGTCAACTGAATACGATGCGCTGTACAATGCAGCACTCTGCCGGGAACGTGCCGACTGGATGGTCGGCATCAATGCGTCCCGGCTTTTTTCGTGCCTGTACGGTCAACCGCTGGCGGTAGGGCGTGTTATGACCCCGGTGCTTGCAATGACCGTGGTGCGGGAAGCCGCCATTGCTGCCTTTACCCCGGAAAAATTCTACACGGTGGCTCTGACCCTTGCAGACGGCGGCACCGCATCCAGCAAGCGGTTTGCCCAGAAAGCGGATGCCGAACTGCTGCTTTCCAAATGCCGAAAGGAGGGGCGCGTCACGGTACAGAAGATGGAACGCAAGGAGAAATCCGAAAGCCCGCCGCAGCTCTATGACCTTACCGCATTGCAGCGGGATGCCAACCGTCTGCTGGGATTTACGGCACAGCAGACCTTGGATTATGCTCAAAGTCTTTACGAAAAACGGCTCATCACCTACCCCCGCACGGACAGCCGCTTTTGACGGAGGATATGGCGGCATCCCTGCCGGGGCTGGTGACAGACACGGGCAGCGCTTGCGTGGAGGAACCGTTTCCCATCCATGTGCAGCAGGTCATCAATGGCAGCAAAGTCACCGACCACCATGCGCTGCTGCCTACGAAAAGCATGGCAAACGCAGACCTTGCCGCCCTCCCTGCCGGGGAGTGGAATGTCCTGCGGCTGATTGCTGCACGGCTGCTCTGCGCTGTGGGTGAACCGCACCGCTATGCAGAAACTACGCTCACCACCATCTGCGCCGGGGAAGAGTTTTCCGCAAAAGGCAAGGTGGTGCTGTCCGACGGATGGAAAGTCATGGAACGAAAAATGCTGGGGGAACTTCTGGGCAAGCAAAAGGAAGCAGTTGTTCTGCCCGATGCGCAAGAGCAGAGCCAGTGCAGCGTTGCTGATGCCGAACTGAAGGAAGGTCAAACGTCCCCGCCGAAATCCTACACGGAAGATACGCTCCTGTCCGCTATGCAGGCAGCGGGTGCAGACAGTATGCCGGAGGATGTGGAACGTCAGGGCATCGGCACCCCGGCCACCCGTGCCGCAACTATTGAAAAGCTGGTGCAGAAAGGCTTTCTGGAGCGCAAGGGCACCAAGAAAACCAAGGTGCTGCTGCCCACCGACAAAGGCAAAGCCCTCATCACTGTGATGCCCGAAGAAATCCAGTCCGCCGACATGACTGCTGACTGGGAAACAAAACTGCTGTGCGTGGAGCGCGGCGAGATGGAGCCAGAGACATTTATGACTGAAATCAACGATATGATCTCCTCGCTGGTAAACACCACCGAGGCCGTGAAAGGAGCGAGTGCGCTTATGAAAATAAAGTGATTGGTGTCTGTCCGAACTGTGGCAAATCTGTTGTGGAACGTGAAAAAGGCTGGTTTTGTGAAGCCAATCCCTGCCGCTTTATTCTGTGGAAAGACAATGCTTTCTTCAAGCGGTTGGACAAACGGCTGGATGCTCATGTAGCCGACAAGCTGTTGCGCGATGGCCGTGTCCGGCTGAAAGACTGCAAGAGTGCCAAGGGCAAGGTTTACAACGCCACCGTCCTGCTGTTCACCGAAGCCGACGGTCGCAGTAAGTTTTCGCTGGAATTTGAGGGTGGCCGCTGATGAGTGTGCTGGACGAAGCTGTTTATCTGCTGAATAACGAAAAATACCTGCATTTGCGGGAAAACACCTCCGGCGTTGCTACGCCACCTATGACAAGCTGACCCTGCTGCCGTTGGAAAAGGGACAGATTCCCTTTGAGTATCTGCCGCCCGATGCAGAAATGCCATTCCTGCCGCCCGGAACTGGTTCCTTTTTGAGCTATCCGATGACCCCCGCAGGGCTATTCAACTGGAAAGCGTGAGAATCCTCGACAACATCCCGGATTCCGGCATCCGTAAGCGGCGCATCTGGGAAGATCCGTCCATTCCTAGGGATGATGTGCGGCTCATCGACAGCAGCTATAAGGATTTGTACCGTGTTCCCAATGGCGGTGTGATTCAGGTGGACTACCCGGATGGCCGAAGTTTCACGACACGGCTGGAACATTGGGACGAGTATCATTTTGATGTTGGTGGACTGGGTGATATGTTCCACATCTGCCAGTTTGCAGAGGTCATGGAGCGCAATGGAGCCAGCTATTACCCGGAAATCCAGACACAGGATGAAGTAGGTGCATGGGAACTGGGCGGAAAAGGCTATATTGCTATCCAGTCCTGTGACGATGGCTGGGATTACACCCTCTATCACAGCGATTACTCTGTGATGGACAGCGGCCAGATTGACGCGCCGGAGCTGACGATTCAGGAAGTCCGGGAAGAAATTCTGGAAGCACATCACATGGAAAAAGGTCGGCGGCTGATACAGGACTACGATTTTATCATGGACAGAGCCGCAGAAGCAGAAGAACTGGGCGCAAACCACCGCCCTTCCACATTGGAAAAGCTGACTTCACTGGCTGGCGCAAAAGAAAAATGCGATGCCCCGGAGTGCAGCCCTGTTGGGTGCCGGAAAGTGAGGGATGCTCATGAACTTTAATGGCGAAGAATTGACGCTGATGATGCTCTACAATTCCGGCTCCCGGCTGGGCTTGATGCAGGAGCTGCGGTTGATGCAGTGCTATCTTCTGCCGGACGAAACTGCTCTGCGCGAACTGTCGGAGGGTGTTATCAAAAAGTTGAAACTTATGACCGATGCCGAGTTTGCCGAGCTGGAATTTCCACTTAACTAAATTATGCCGCCGCTTGGCGGCGTACATAATAGGGGGTTACGCCAAAAGTAATTATATGGTATAATTATTCTATCGACTTTACGGCTTAAGGAGATTTTTATGGGAGAATTCGATTTCACTTATAGGTTGCCCCAAAACTTTTCAAGGCGAGTAGTTCAATATTTGGAACAACTCGAATCGCCCAATGTTGCAAGGGCATTTCAAAACTGTACATACGATTATGAAGATTTGGGGCTTGCCTATTATGCTGGCATGAAAGGCGATAACTGGGATAAAAAAGCGTTGGACTTTACAGTTGAGGGTTCTCCCCGCGACATTGCTTTGCTAAAATCGAAAGGGCATATACTGAAAGAATCTATCAGCAAATCACTTAAGTCGTCTGAATCTGGTTTTTTACTCAAAGAGATTTATTACTTTGAATCTGAAAGCGTAGAGCCCATTCCCTTGTCAAATGCTGCTAGATTAAATGCAGATATAGCCTCATCGCAGGTTGTCCTTCGAGATCTACTTCAAATAGGGCAACGCTTTTGTTTGAATTGCTCATTTAATGGTGCCAGCTCGGAAAACAGTATGAATGACTATTTTCGAGATTTGCTTTTTATGAAAGGATACACAGAGATAAAAGACCAAACCAGACATGGCTTATCCGTAAATAAAAAGGATTCCGCAGAAGTAGATATCTTGTTAACAAAAGACGGTAAAGAGATTGCCATTTATGAAGGCTTAAAATTATCTAGCGTTAGTACCACATACATTGATACTCATATAAGCAAAGCAGTTGTAAACTATAATGCTCTTGGGACCTCAACATTTATTGTTGCTTATGTAGATGTGTCAGATTTTGACTCTTTCTGGAATAGATATGTTTCTTATTTGCAGAGTTATAGCTTTCCCTTGTTAGTAAAATCGCCCATTGAAGTATATCCCTATCCAGACGCAGCGGCACGTGTGGCAAGTACCATATTATCAAGAGATGATTACGATTTTCCTGTCTATTTTGTTGCTTTCAAGATTCCAAGATAATTTTCTATATTAACTAAGAGCGGGCAACCATAAAACGGTTGCCCGCTCTTTTTATATCCTGAAATCGAAAGGAGGAACGCAATGCCAAATAAAACGCAAGAATACCTCAACCTTGCCCAGCAAACAGCAAAGGAACTGACCCGGTATTGGGAAAACTGGACGGACTACCTGACCACTGCATCCCGGCTGTACAAGTACAGCTATGCAGACCAGCTTATGATCTACGCCCAGCGACCCGATGCCACCGCCTGCGCCAGTTTCGACCTTTGGAATGACCGCATGAACCGCTATATCCGGCGTGGCTCCAAGGGCATCGCTCTGTTAGACCAGTCCAGCAGTGTTCCGCGTCTGCACTACGTTTTCGATGTGAGCGATACCGGGGTGCGCCGTAATTCCCGTGACCCGGATATGTGGCAGCTCGGCCCCGATCTGGTTCAGCCTGTTTCGGAAATGCTTGCCAGAGAGTACGGTGTTCAGCAGGAAAATCTCGGCCAGCAAATCGCGGACATCTGCGGCAGGCTGGTGGATTCCTATTGGGATAACAACAGCGGTGACATTCTCGACATCGTTGACGGCTCTCTCCTGATGGGGTATGATGAAGCCGGACAGGAGTTCCAGTTCAAATCTGCCGCCGCAATCAGCATCACCTATGCTGTTCTCGAACGCTGCGGCTTTGAGCCGGAAGGTCATTTTGACCGGGACGATTTTCAGGCGATCTTCTCCTTTTCCACTCCTGCCGCTGTGTATGCACTGGGCACCGCAGTCAGCGAGTGCAGCCGTGAGCTGTTGCGCAGCATCGAAAGAACTGTAAAGACGACCATTCGCCGTCGTAACGTAGAAAGGAGCCAATATGAATATGAACAGCAGGAACGTGACCTACTCGAAGTCGGAGATTATCTGCTTCCGAACCTGACCCTGCCCCAGCAGGAGAAAGCATTGGGCAAGTACGGGCGACTGCGCCGGACTTACCTGATGAAGCATCGCCCGGTACTGTACAACTCGATGCTCCTGTCGGGAACTCTGCATCCGCACCTGTTGGAAGTGGAGCAGAGCGCGGAGAGCCGGATACAGCAGACCATGCAGAAGCTGCTGGAGCAGAATCCGGCTCCGAACAAAGAGCAGCATCAGATGGAGTGGGTGCAGCACATGAACAGCCTGAACGCACAGGCCGAGGAACTGGTGATGAACGAGCTGATTTACAGCTAAGTTTCTTCGACACCCACATTCCTACCGAAGCGAAACAAATTGAATCCATCGACCAAGCGGAGAGCGAAAAATCGCCCTCCGCTTTCTCTTTGTCACAGGCCGACATTGAAAATGCTCTGCGGAGAGGCTCCAACTTTGAAAACAGCAAACTTCGGATATGGAAAATTTATCAGTTGCAGCCTGACCGAAACCTCCGGGCAAAAGCTCTTGCCAAAGAATATGCTCCAAACGGACCCGGTGGCTCCTCGCACACCTATCTGGATGGAAGTCGCGGCTGGCTTGACCATGACAGCAAGGGCTTGACGTTTGAACACTATCCAGACCACCAGAAAATTCTTCTTCGCTGGAATCAGGTCGAAAAGTATATCGACCTGATGATTCAGTCTGACCGCTATCTGTCCGACAAGGAAAAAAGAATCATCGACTTTCCCCTTGAACTGAACGCCGCCAGTGCAGCCGAATACACTGCATTAAAAGAGCAGTACCCGGACACTCTCATTGGTTTTGAAGCTGGCGGCAATTTTATGTTCTATGGCGAAGATGCCGCCAAGGTCGCAAAAATCATCAACAGTGCTTTGTTCATGAGAAACACTGCACTGGGCGAAGTTCAAATCACGGGCTTTCTCCCTAGCTTATGGGCAAAAAGAGCAAAAGAATTGTGGTCTGCGGGCAATGATGTGTACCTTGCCGGGTTAAACGAGGATGGCACTCACCACCAGACCAAGCACTTGCGCAAAGAGGACTATCTGCATCGGCTCCGTTATCAATATGGATGACCGGAGATTTCGGGTCGATAGCGTGGATTTTGACAAGGACAAAGTTTCCTTGCAGGATATGGCTCTGGCCGATGCCCGGATGCCGATTTTCCGGGAAGAGCCGCTGACTGTTGTCCGGGAACTGTACGAACAGCAGGATGAAGCCCTTGATACTGCTCCAGAAAAAACTCCCGATTACAATGTCGGTGATTCCGTTGTTGTAGACCTTCCAACCCGAACCATCGAGGGAACTATTGGCTATGTAGGCGAAACCGATGTGCGCATCGACACCAGTGCACAGGGCTATTCGTGGAGCAATGAGGTACTGAACAAGCAGCAGTTCGAGGATGGACTGCGGCAGGATGAGCCGGAACTTTCCGATGAAGAACTGGATAAGCTGCCCACCTCTGTGGAAGTTAACGGCGAATGGCAGACTTTCCCGGATGCCGCTGCCGCAGACAAAGCTCTGAACGCCGAACCTGTGCCGGAAGCTGCCGGAAACTTCCACATCACGGACGATCATCTGGGCGAGGGCGGCGCAAAGCAGAAATATGCCCGGAACGTTGAAGCCATCCGCACCCTGTTCCAGTTGGAGCAGGAGCATCGTGGAGCCACCGCCGAGGAACAGCAGGTTCTTTCGCAGTATGTCGGCTGGGGCGGTCTGCCGGATGTCTTTGACCCAGACAAGGGCAACTGGGCAAAAGAATATTCCGAATTGAAAGGTCTGCTTTCCGAGGACGAATATGCTGCTGCCCGTAGTTCCGTTCTGAACGCCCACTACACCAGCCCTACCGTTATCCGCGCCATCTATGATGCAGTCGAGAAAATGGGGTTCCGCAACGGCAACATTCTGGAGCCGAGCATGGGCATCGGCAACTTTTTTGGTATGCTGCCGGACACCATGCAGGACAGCCGCCTATACGGTGTGGAGTTGGACAGTGTCACAGGCCGTATCGCCCAAAAGCTCTACCCGGATGCCAACATTAAAGTTGCCGGATTTGAAACCACTGACCGCCGCGACTTCTATGACCTTGCAGTGGGCAATGTTCCTTTTGGCCAGTACCGGGTAAACGACAAGGCGTACAACAAATTAGGTTTCAGCATCCACAACTATTTCTTCGCCAAGGCCATCGACCAAGTGCGTCCGGGCGGCATCGTGGCATTCGTCACCAGTCGCTACACGCTGGACAGCAAAGATTCTTCTGCCCGCAAGCACATTGCCGAACGTGCTGATCTGCTGGGTGCTATCCGTCTGCCGAACACTGCGTTCAAAGCAAACGCAGGAACAGAAGTCGTCAGCGACATTATTTTCCTCCAAAAACGTGACCGCCCTATCGACCATGAGCCGGACTGGGTGCAGCTTGGCAAAACGGAAGATGGCTTTGCCATCAACAGCTATTTTGTAGACCATCCAGAGATGGTGCTGGGTGAACTGACTTCCGAAAGCACCCAGTATGGCCGGGAGGAATGCACTGTGCGTCCCATCAAGGGCGCAGTGCTGGTGGACCAGCTTGCAGAAGCCATCCAGCATATTGAGGGGCAGTTCACGGAAGTCGAGGTCGAAACACCAGATATTGCGGATGCTGAAAATGAGCGGCACATTCTCCCGGCTGACCCAGATGTGAAGAATTTCTCTTACACGGTGTTGATGGTGAGGTGTATTATCGGGAAAATTCCGTCATGACACAGGTGGAGCTGTCCGACACCGCCAAAGGCCGTGTGACCGGGATGGTGGAGCTGCGGCAAATCGTCAATGAGTTGATCGACCAGCAGCTGAACGACTACCCGGATGCCGACATTAAAGCAACGCAGGAAAAGCTGAACACTGCCTACGATGCTTTTTCCGCCAAATATGGCTTGTTGAATGACCGCAAAAACGGCAGATTATTTGAGCAGGATTCTTCTTACTATCTGCTGTGTTCTCTGGAAAATTTGGACGAGCAGGGGCAGCTCAAGAGCAAGGCGGCGATGTTCACCAAACGCACCATCCGCCCGGAATGTACTGTCACCAATGTAGACACTCCTACGGAAGCCCTTGCGGTGTCCATCGGAGAGCGTGGCCGGGTGGACTTGCCCTATATGGCAGAACTGCTCGGCACTCCCGGTGACTATGAGCGCATCACCAGCGAACTGTCCGGCGTGATTTTCAAAGACCCCGGCGCAGACCCTACCGACCCGGAAGCAGGTTGGCGAATGGCAGACGAATACCTGTCCGGCAATGTTCGGGCAAAGCTGCGCATGGCTCAGCTTGCCGCCGAAACTAACCCGGAGTTTGCAGTTAACGTCACTGCACTGGAAAAAGCACAGCCGAAAGATCTTGAAGCATCTGAAATTGATGTGCGGCTGGGCGCAACATGGCTTGCTCCAGAAATTATCCAAAAGTTTATGGCAGAAACATTCCAGATTCCCTACTATCTGCGCCATGCAGTCAAAGTGAGATATTCTCCCTATACCGCAGAATGGCGCATTGAGGCAAGTCGGCCATGGGCAGAGGTGACATCATCTCCTCCGAAACCTACGGCACCTCCCGCGCCAACGCCTACAAGATTCTGGAAGACACGCTCAACCTGAAAGATGTGCGCATCTATGACGCTATCGAAGATGAAGAAGGCAAGCTGAAGCGCATCCTGAACAAAACGGACACCATGCTGGCACAGCAGAAGCAGCAGGTCATCAAGGATGCCTTTGCCAACTGGATCTGGAAAGACCCCCAGCGGCGCATTGCACTGGTGAAACAGTATAATGAACTGTTCAACAGCAGCAGGCCACGAGAATACGATGGTTCCCACATCCACCTTGTCGGTATGAACCCGGAAATCACCCTCCGGGAACATCAGCGCAATGCCATTGCTCATGTGCTTTATGGCGGTAATACGCTGTTGGCACACGAGGTAGGAGCAGGAAAAACTTTTGAAATGGCGGCATCCGCAATGGAAGCAAAACGCCTTGGCTTGTGTCAGAAAAGCCTATTTGTCGTTCCCAATCACTTGACGGAGCAGTGGGCTTCGGAGTTCCTGCACCTATACCCCAATGCAAAGCTGCTGGTAGCGCGGAAAAAGGATTTTGAAACGGCCAACCGCAAAAAGTTCTGCGCCCGGATTGCAACCGGGGATTATGATGCGGTCATTATCGGTCACAGCCAGTTTGAGCGGATTCCGCTTTCCTATGAGCGGCAGGAACGCATTATTCAGGAACAGATCGATGAAACGCTTGCCGCCATCGAAGAACTGAAAGCCAATGCAGGCGAGAATTTCAGCATCAAGCAGATGGAAAAGACCCGTAAGACGCTGGAAACAAAACTGGAAAAGCTGCGCTCCGATGCGAGAAAGGACGATGTTATCACCTTTGAGCAGTTGGGCGTTGACCGACTTTTTGTAGACGAATCGCATTTTTATAAGAACCTCTTTTTAACCACAAAAATGCGCAATGTCGCTGGTTTGTCCACATCGGAAGCCCAGAAATCGAGCGATATGTTCGGCAAGTGCCGCTATCTGGACGAGATCACAGGCGGGCGCGGCGTGGTATTTGCAACGGGAACTCCCATGAGCAACTCCATGTCGGAACTGTATACGGTCATGCGCTATCTGCAATACGGCACACTCCAGCAGAAAGGGTTGACGCATTTCGACTGCTGGGCATCGACCTTTGGCGAAACCACCACCGCCATCGAACTCGCCCCGGAGGGTACGGGCTATCGGGCGAGAACGCGTTTTGCAAAGTTTTTCAATCTCCCGGAACTGATGTCGATGTTCAAAGAAGTTGCTGACATCAAGACCTCCGACCAACTTCATCTGCCTGTGCCGGATGCAAAGTTTGAAACTGTGGTGGCGAAACCGTCCGAGATTCAGAAAGAAATGGTGCAGGAACTGAGCAAACGTGCTGCAAAATCCACTCCGGCGCAGTGGATGCGTCCGAGGACAATATGCTGTGCGTCACCAACGATGGCCGAAAGATCGGTCTGGATGTCCGCCTGATGAACCCATTCTGCCGGATGACCCAACAGCAAACTGAACACTTGTGTTCGGAATGTGCTACAAATCTGGGAAGATGGCAAGGAGCAAAAGTTGACACAGCTTTTGTTCTGCGACCTTTCGACACCGAAAAATGATGGCAACTTCAATGTCTACGATGATGTTCGCAAGAAATTGGTCGCCGCCGGGGTGCCGGAAAACGAAATTGAGTTCATCCACAACGCCGACACCGAAGCCAAAAAGGCCGCATTGTTCTCCAAAGTGCGCTCCGGCGATGTGCGGATTCTGCTCGGCAGCACTGCAAAATGGGAGCCGGGACGAACGTGCAATCGCGGCTTGTGGCAGTGCATCACTTGGATGTTGGATGGAAGCCAAGCGACATGACCCAGCGCAATGGCCGCATCATTCGGCAGGGAAACATGAACAAGAAGTCAAGGTGTTCAACTACGTCACAGAGGGACATTTGACAGCTACTTGTTTCAGACTCTTGAGAATAAACAGCGATTCATCAGCCAAATCATGACCTCAAATCCCCAGTTCGCTCCTGCATGATGTGATGAACAGGCATTGTCCTATGCGGAAATTAAGGCATTGTGCGCAGGAAATCCGTTGATTAAAGAGAAGATGGATCTCGATGTGCAGGTCGCAAAGCTGAAAGTTCTGAAAGCCGATCATCAGAGCCAGAAGTTCCGTTTGGAGGATAAGCTGCTCACAAAATTCCCAGCTGACATTCAGGAAACGAACGCCTATCTTGCCGGAGTGAAATTGGATGCAGAACTTGCTACCGCCCATCCGCAGGAGAAAGAGGGCTTCTGCGGCATTACCATCAAGGGTGTGACCTACGATGAGAAAAAGACCGCTGGCGAACGGCTTCTCCTCGCTTGCTCCGAACTGCCTAACAGTGAGGAAAAAGTGATCGGCAGCTATCGCGGTTTTGAACTGTCCTTGCGTTTCGACACCTATCACAGCGAATATCAGGCTCTTTTGAAAGGTCAGCGGAAATATCCGGTAGCACTGGGCAAAGACCCACTTGGCTGCATCATCCGTCTGGACAATTCTTTGAACAATTTCCCAGAACGCATTAGTTCCGTCGAAAACGAACTGGCCACGCTTAAACAGCAGCAGGCGGCGGCACAGATTGAAGTGGAAAAGCCGTTCCCGCAGGAAGAAGAGCTGGCTGAAAAGTCAGCTCGCCTTGCGGAGCTGAACGCACAGTTGGATATGATGGAAAAAAGCCACGAGCCGGAACAGGATGAGGAACCTCGCCGTTCCTCGGTGCTGGCGGTTCTGGAAGAAAAGTCTGATAAGGTAGAGCCCATCAAGCCGTTCAAAAGCTATCTGGACAAGGATGGTGATGCTCGATGAATGGCCTCCGCGACCAGCAGTTGCATTTCCGTGTCAGCAAGCAGGAACTGGAACGGATCTGGAGCAAGATGGAATCCAGCGGTATTTTGAGCATTGGCTCTTATCTGCGAAAAATGGCTCTGGACGGTTACTGCCTGCGTTTGGATTTGCCAGAGTTGCGGCGCATGGCCTATCTCCTGCAAATGTGCAGCAACAATCTCAACCAGTATACAAAAGCTGCCAACGAAAACGGTCAGGTCTATGCCGCCGATCTGGAGGACTTGCGCACCCGGCTGGATGAGCTGATTGTTATTGGCAGAGAGATTCTTTCCCGGCTGGCTGACCTCTGATTTTCACCCCACGGCTTTAGCTGTGGGGCTACATATTATATAAGGATAAAATTGTGGGAGGTGGTGGGCATGGCCGCAACACGCTTGATTGCGCTGCACAAAAATAAGGGAAAATCCGTGGCGACCTGTTTGAAAAGCCGCACAGACTATGCACAAAACCCGGAGAAAACCAAACAGGGTGAACTTGTCAGCAGCTACGAGTGCAGCCTCTGACGGTGGACGAAGAATTTATGCTGTCCAAGCGGCAGTATGAACTTGCCACTGGACGTAGGCAGAAAAGTGATGTGATCGCCTATCAAATTCGGCAGTCGTTCAAGCCCGGTGAGATCACCGCCGAAGAAGCCAACAAGGTGGGCTATGAACTTGCCATGCGGTTTACCAAGGGCAAGTATGCGTTTATTATTGCCACCCACACAGACCGGGAACACATTCATAATCACATTATCTACAACTCCACTGCGCTGGACAGCACCCGGAAGTTCCGGGACTTTTTATTGTCCGGGCTGGCCGTGCAGCGGTTGAGCGATTTGATCTGTCTGGAACATCAGCTGTCTGTTATTGAAATCAAGCCGTACCGAGAACGGCAGAAGCGCACTCTTTATCCTCCCAGAGAAAGCAATCGTGATAAGCTGTGTGCCGTAATCGACAACATCTTGCTGAGCGAGAAACCTGCAAGTTTCGAGGGCTTTCTTCAAAAGCTGGAACAGCGGGGCTACGAAATCAAACGGGGAAAGTACACTTCGGTCAAGGGAACACGGCAGAAGCGCTTTATCCGTTTTCGGACACTGGGAGCAGGATACAGTGAAGATGAAATCAAGGCGGTCATTGCAGGAGATGCCGAACACTGCCCACATCAGAAGCAGCCACCGAAAGAGCAACCGTTCCACCTGTTGGTGGACATTCAGGCAAAGCTCTCCGAGGGCAAAAGCGAAGGCTATGCGCGGTGGGCAAAAAAGTACAATCTGAAAGAAATGTCCAAGACGCTGATTTTCTTGCAGGAGAAGAAAATCGGCAGCATTAAGGAAATGCAAGAGCGCGTGGACGCTGCTACTGCTCGCTATCACGAACTGGGCGATTCCATCAAGGCGGCGGAAACACGCATGGCCGAGATTGCTGTACTGCGGACGCACATCGTCAACTACGCAAAAACGCGCCCGGTGTACGATGCCTACCGCAAGGCCGGATACAGCAAGCGATTTCTGGAAAATCATCGCGCAGAGATCACGCTGCACAAGGCAGCGAAAGCTGCCTTTGATGAATCCAATTTGAAAACGCTCCCCAAGGTCAAGGAGCTGGACGCAGAATATTCTAAGCTGCTGACAGAAAAGAAAGCACTCTACCCGGACTACCGCAAAGCGAAAGACGAGATGCAGGAACTTCTTCGTGCGCAGTGCAACGTAGAACTGTTCTTTGCCGAAGAAAAGAACACCACCGAGAAAACGCAGTCCCGATAAACGATGACAGCCTAGGATTCTTCCGTTGTGGAGAGTCCTAGGCTGTCTTTTTTGTTACAGAAGTGTTTGGAACAAATGCGCAGCCTGCATCGGCACGATGCAGATCGAAAGGGGTTTGGGCACAGCCCAACAAGCATTTTGAATTTGGATTTGAAAAATACGATTCAAAAATTGCAAGTTGGTACCAACTTGCCCTGCTTGCCAGTTTTGTTTGGGCGCTATCCTTACGGGAAGTGTCTACCCTAAAAGTGCGTTCTTGTCAAGCCCGCCGTGAAATGCTACCTTTAACATGAATACACGGAAAGGATAACCACTATGAGAGATATAGAAATCGGGCCTATCCGCCCACCCTCTGAAAGTAACAGCCTGCTGATCCGGGTCACAAGGGGATGCCATTGGAATAAGTGCTATTTCTGCGGACTTTATAAATCCATGCGCTTCTCTATGCGGCCCATTGATGAAACAATCGAAGATATTAGGCAGCAAGCCCAGCTCAATCAGGGAAAAAAGATTACTTCCTGCTTTTTGCAGGACGGGGATGCTCTGGTGCTGAAAACAGATTATTTACTCCGCATTTTGGAAGCGATCAATCAGGGTTTTCCCGATATGCAGTACATCACTTCCTATGCCCGCGCCGATAGTATCACTCGAAAAAGTCCGGCTGAGTTAAAGGCGCTCCGGCAAGCGGGCCTAAACCATCTTTACAGCGGAATGGAAACCGGCTCGGATCGAATACTGAAACTTATCAACAAAGGCTTTGACGTGGATACCGTTGTTAAAAGCGGCTGCATGGCAAAAGAAGCGGACATGATCTTGTCGGAGTTCATATTGTTGGGGATCGGCGGCAAGGAGCTGTCTGAAGAAAATGCTGTTCAAACAGCAATGGCGTTGAATATCATCCAGCCAGATTTTATCCGTGTCCATGCCACGGGTATTAAGCCGGAGTCCAAGCTGGGCGAGTTTGTCAGGGACGGCTCTTTTACTCTGCAATCGGAGGAAGAAATCGTTGTAGAGCAGAAGCTATTCTTGCAGCAACTACATGAGATGGACAGTTACTATGTGAATGAACACATCATCAATTTGCTTTTGGAAGTCAGGGGGAATCTGCGGACAGAGAAACAGGAAATGCTTTCAACGATTGACCGTTTCCTGGCCCTGCCAACGAATGAAAAACTTTTGTTTACTGTCGGCAGGCGGCTCAATATTTTCTTCCTCTTGGATGATTTGAAAAAGCCGGAGCTGCACCAGGAAGCAGAGAAAAACCTGCAACAGATTTTAAGTAAGAATCCCGATGTTGACTTTGCCGCACTGTGCAATTATGTTCGGCAGTCGCAGATTTAGAGCAGAAAATATAAGCTGGGCATAGCCGTTTTTCGTCAGCTATGCCCAGCCTTTTATTTGCGACTTTGACAGCATGGCGGCTGAACATCCAGGCCGTCCAGATAGTTGTTTCCCCACTGGCACATTGCATCCAGAATAGGAACAATACTCTGTCCAAATGGGGTAAGAGAATATACCGTCTTGGGCGGCTTTTCTGGAATCACTTCACGATGAATCATGCCGTTGTTTTCCAGATCGTGAAGCTGCTGCGAAAGCATCTTCGGCGTGGCGTTTGGAATCAGCCGCTGTAACTCCATATAGTGTAATGGATGGTCAATCAGATGCCAGAGGATTAATGGCTTATACTTGCCGCCGATCAAAGACAGGGTTGCCTCAACTGGGCAGTTGAATTGATTTTCTTCACATTTCATAAAATGGCTCTCCTTTCCCGCAAGGTGCTATCTTTTTGGGAAGTATCTTCCGAAAAAGTGCATTCTTGCGGTTTTGTGTTCAAGTGCTACAATTAGGTCAATGGTTGATTTGATATGCTCAAAATAAAAATACTGAAAGGACTATATATTATGGATTTTATTACGATTGCAAAGCAGCGTATGTCTGTACGCAGCTATAAGGAAACAAAGGTGGAACCGGAGAAGCTGAAAAAGATTCTGGAAGCTGCTCATGTGGCCCCCACCGCTGCCAACCTCCAGCCGGTTCACCTGATTGCTGTTCAGAGCGAGGAAGGTCTTGCAAAGATCGGCAAGGCGGCCGACATCTACGGTGCGCCCCTGGCCATTATCGTCTGCGCCGATCGCGATAAGGCGTGGGTGCGGCCTTTTGACCAGAAGCAGACCGGGGACATTGACGCCTCTATCCTGACCGACCACATGATGCTCCAGGCCACGGAGCTGGGCCTTGGAACGGTATGGGTATGCTACTTCAATCCCGATGTTCTGCGTCAGGAATTTGACCTCCCGGCCAACCTGGAACCGGTCAACATCCTGGTTGTCGGCTACTCCAATGAGAAGCCCGCTGACATCAACCGCTTTGATAAAAAGCGCATCCCGATGAGCCAGTTGGTTTCCTACGAAACGCTGTAATTGAATACCCGCGCAGCCCCTGCAAAACAGCACAGGGGCTGCGTTTTTATCTTTCTGAAATATGAGCATAGGTTTCTTCAAGAATCCACCGGATATGTTCATCCTGCAAGGAATAGATCACGCTTTTCCCAGCCTTGCGTGATTGCACTAACCGGACAATCCGAAGCGCACGAAGCTGGTGGGATATGGCCGATTCTGTGACCTCCATCTTTTGTGCCAATTCGCTGACGCAAGAATCTTTCTGCATCAGATACCAAAGTATCCGCATCCGTGTGTAATCGCCCATCGCTTTGTGAAGCTCGGTTAATTGTTCCAATTCGCCGGGGCTTGGAACAGAAAAAGTTGTTTGCTCTGTTTCGTTCATGTATTTTTCTCCAATCTATAATGAAGCTGTTTGACAGACAAGAATTATGTCAGTATCATAGTCATAGGAAGGAGCTGATTTTTATGCCGCATTACAATCTACCCCACAACCACGGACAGAATATTGAAAAAGTATTAAATAAGATGCCCTCTGCAGAAGGGTTTAAAGATATATCATTTTTATTTCAGCAGCTTGGCGATCCGACCCGGCTGCGGATTCTGTGGCTGCTGTGCCATTGTGAAGAATGTGTATGCAATCTCGCGTCGGCTGTGGATATGAGCGCCCCTGCTGTGTCACATCATCTGCGGATATTAAAAAAGAGCGGGATCATTTCAAGCCGCAGGGACGGAAAAGAAGTTTATTATTCGCTGTCGGACACGCCGCAGGCAAAGCTCTTGCATCATGCCATAGATGCGTTGTTTGAAATATCATGCCCGACTGAACAATAAGGAAATGCGCCGCAGCGTGTGAAAGTTGCGGCGCATTTCTATTGCGCTTAACCCTGATTTGTGCTGCCCGCAGGCATATCCGGCAGCTTGACCCGCATGGCGCGGATGGCATTGAGAATCGCAATAATGGAAACGCCTACATCCGCGAACACCGCCGCCCACATATTCGCATAGCCCAGCGCACCTAAATCAGAACCAGGAATTTCACGCCCAGAGCAAACACAATGTTCTGATTTGCGATACGGATCGTCTTACGGGCGATCTTCATAACAGCGGCAATTTTGGACGGTTCATCCGTCATAAGAACCACGTCAGCAGCTTCAATGGCCGCATCGGAACCCAAGCCGCCCATAGCAATACCGACATCGGCCCGCGCCAGTACGGGAGCGTCATTGATACCATCCCCAACAAAGGCCAACATACCTTTTTCGCTTTTCTGCTTCAGCAGGCTTTCCACGCGGTCAACCTTATCAGCGGGCAGCAGTTCGGTATAAACCTGATCCAGATGAAGCTGCCCTGCGACTTTCTTTCCAACGGCATCTGCATCGCCAGTCAGCATGACCGTTTTGCGGATACCGGCAGATTTCAGCAGCTTGATTGCGGCTGGAGCATCGGCCTTGATCTCGTCCTCAATGATGATACATCCAGCGTATTTCCCGTCACAGGCCAGATAGACCACGGTGCCGACAGCGAGGATGGCGTGTACTTAATATGCGCTCTCTCCATCAGCTTGGTGTTTCCTGCCAGAATCGTTTTCCCATCAATCACGGCCTGTACGCCGTGACCGGCAATTTCCTGGACATCGGAAACTCGGCTGTTGTCGATTTTCTGTCCATAGGCGTTTTTAATAGAAAGAGAAATCGGGTGGTTGGAGTAGTCCTCAGCGTATGCGGCCAGCTCCAAAAGCTGCGCTTCCTTCATGCCGACAGGGTGGATCTCGCTGACCGCAAAGGAGCCTTTTGTCAGTGTGCCGGTCTTATCAAAGACCACGACCTCGGTATTTGCCAGGGCCTCCAGATAGTTGCTGCCCTTTACCAGAACACCGATCTTGGATGCGCCGCCGATGCCTCCGAAGAAACTAAGCGGAATGGAAATGACCAGCGCACAGGGGCAGGAAATCACCAGGAAGGTCAAGGCCCGGTAAATCCAAGTGCTGAATGGCTGCTGGGTAATCAGCGGCGGCAGGATCGCCAGCGCCAGAGCAGCAAATACCACTACCGGGGTATAATACCTGGCAAAGCGTGTGATGAAATTCTCAATACGGCCCTTCTTATCGCTTGCGTTTTCCACAAGGTCAAGGATTTTGGCTACGGTGGATTCCCCAAATTCTTTTGTGGTCTGAATGTTCAGGATGCCGGTCTGGTTGATACAGCCGCTGATGACCTCCATTCCCGGCTCCACCTCGCGGGGCATGGATTCTCCGGTCAGGGCCGAAGTGTCCAGGGTGGAGAAGCCTTTGAGAATCGTACCGTCCAGCGGGATGCGCTCTCCCGGTTTCACAACAATGGTTTCTCCGATCTGAACCTCGTCCGGGTCAACCTGAACCAGTTTTCCGTCCCTTTCGATGTTGGCATAGTCCGGGCGAATGTCCATCAGGCTTGCGATAGATTTTCTGGACTTGGACACCGCATAGGACTGGAACCATTCGCCCACCTGGTAAAACAGCATAACGGCGACACCCTCGGAATGTTCGCCCAAAATGAGTGCGCCGATGGTGGCAATCGTCATCAGAAAATTTTCGTCAAACACCTGTCCATGCAGGATGTTCGTGATTGCCTTCCAGACAATATCCCAGCCGACAACCACATAGCAGATGAGAAAGACCGCCATCTCCGCCAATTCAGGGAGATGGAGCAAGCTGCCTGCAAGAAACAGCACTGCCGCCACGATAATGCGTGTGAGCAAGTGCCTTTGTTTTCGTGTCATAGTGTATTCTCCTTTCGTTGCAGCATAAAGCGTGTCACGCTTTTTCTGTCTATTGATGAAAAACACCGGCTACCTTGTGGCAGCCGGTGTCCAGCTTTTCATTACGCCTTAACAGTCACATCCGGCTCGATCTGCTTAATCAGCGTCTTTGCTTCGGCCAGAACAGCGTCAAACTGATCGTCCGGCGCTTCCAGAACCATCTTCTGACCCAGGAAGTTGACGGATACGCTGGTCACACCGTCGATCTTCTTCACGGCGTTCTGGATTTTGTCAGCACAATGGCCGCAGTCCAGGTCAAGCAGTTTAATGGTCTTTTTCATGGAGAAAGCCCCCTTTCATTTTTGTATTTGGTTGGTTTGATATGGTATGAACGATTAAAAGATTGTTTAATTGTTCATGCTGCCAGTATATTCACGAAAACCCTCAAAGTCAATGGATTTGGGAGCGGTTCTGCCCTTTGGATTGGAAAATCTGCCGATTTGATTTCCAGCAAAAAACCTCATTTCTCTTTGGATAAAAAAAGCTCCACTTTGGAGCGGACAAAGGAGAAGCAGGATAAGTATAATGAAAAACGGTCAAAGACCTTGTGCGTAAACTTTATGTTCGGGGCTTTAGCATCTTTCCCCCAAGATGCCAAACGCCCCTTTTCATAACGGTATTTAGTTCCCTACGGGGGAGGGGTACTCGCACAAATCTTTATAAGAAAGAAGTGATGATTTTGCAAAAGGAGCAATTTGACATTACGGGTATGACTTGCTCGGCCTGCTCTACCAGAGTGGAAAAGAGCGTGGCAAAGCTACCTGGCATCAAAGAAGTATCCGTCAATCTGTTAAAAAACAGCATGGTTACTTCTTATGATGAATCCGTTTTGGATACGGCGGGAATCGTCCAGGCCGTTGAAAAGGCCGGCTATGGCGCGATTCCCAAAGCTCCGCACAAAACAAGAGCCGGACGACCACACCGGCAGCAAAACCGGAGGTCAGTACGGCACAGGCAGAATACAAGCAGATGAAACAGCGGCTGCTGCTTTCTGCCCTTTTTACGATCCCGCTGTTTTATATTTCTATGGGTCACATGATGGGGTGGCCGCTCCCCAGCTCCTTGCTGGGGATGGAAAATGCAATCAGCTTTGCATTCACCCAATTCCTGCTGCTGATCCCGGTGGTGTTTATCAACTTCAAATATTACCGGATGGGCTTCAAGACCCTGTTCCACGGCTCGCCTAACATGGATTCGCTGATTGCGATAGGCTCCAGCGCCGCAATTGTTTATGGCATTTACGCCATTTACAAAATCGGTATTGGATTTGGTCATGGGGATATGGCTACGGTTCACAGCTTTATGATGGATTTGTATTTTGAATCCGCAGGCATGATCCTGACCCTTATCACCCTGGGTAAAACCCTGGAAGCCCGCGCAAAGGGTAAGACTTCGGACGCAATCACAAAGCTGATGAATCTGGCCCCCAAAACAGCCACTGTGGAGCGGGACGGAAAAGAGCTTCAGGTGCCTGTGGAAGAAGTGCAGTTGGGCGAAACCCTGATTGTCAAGGCCGGTGAGTCTGTGCCGGTGGATGGTATTGTCATCGAGGGCTTTTCCTCCGTTGATGAATCTGCCTGACCGGCGAGAGTATCCCCGTGGAGAAGCATATCGGGGACAAAGTGATCGGCGCGACCACAAGTAAGTCCGGCTATTTCAAGATGCAGGCCACCAAGGTGGGCGATGATACCACGCTGGCACAGATCGTCCGGCTGGTGGATGAAGCGACCAGCTCCAAGGCCCCTATTGCGAAACTGGCTGATAAGGTCAGCGGCGTGTTTGTTCCGGTGGTTATCAGCATCGCGCTGATTGCAGTCATTGTCTGGCTGCTGTTGGGATATGGCTTTGAATTTGCCCTGTCTATCGGCATCTCCGTCCTGGTCATTTCCTGCCCCTGTGCGCTGGGCCTTGCTACGCCTACGGCCATTATGGTCGGAACCGGAAAGGGCGCAAGCAACGGTATCCTGATTAAATCGGCGGAGGCCCTGGAAACGGCCCATAGCATTGATACGGTTGTGCTGGATAAGACCGGCACAATTACTCAGGGTACGCCCGTGGTGACAAATATGCTCTGCAAAGAGGGCGTTCCACAAAAGGAGCTGCTGCAAATCGCCGCTTCGCTGGAAAAGCTGTCCGAGCATCCGCTGGCGGACGCGATTGTGGCGGAGGCCGAAAAAGCAGACCTTTCCTTCCTTCCGGTGGACGGTTTCAAGCAGATTCCCGGTCAGGGCCTTGTGGGGCAGATTGGAAAGGAAATGTGCCTTGCCGGAAACCGCCGACTGATGGCAGCAAATGGCATCAATGGCGGCGCACTCCTTCAGTTGGGCGAGGAAATGGCCGTTGACGGGAAAACACCTCTGTTCTTTGCCCGTGGCGGTCAGCTTATTGGTGTCATTGCCGTGGCGGATGTAGTTAAGCCCACCAGCAAGCAGGCCATAGCGGAATTGACCGGCATGGGCATTGAGGTGGTCATGCTGACCGGCGACAATGCAAAGACCGCAGAAGCGATTCGGCGTCAGGTCGGCGTGGATCGTGTTGTGGCAGAGGTATTCCCCCAGGACAAGGAGAAGGAAATCCGTCGTTTGCAGAGCGTCGGTAAGAAGGTGGCGATGGTCGGTGACGGTATCAACGATGCTCCGGCCCTTGCCAGAGCGGATGTTGGTATCGCTATCGGGGCCGGAACGGATGTGGCGATTGAGTCAGCGGACATTGTTTTGATGAAAAGCGATCTGCTGGATGTGTCCACGGCAATCCAGCTTAGTAAGGCGGTTATCCGTAACATCAAGCAAAATCTGTTCTGGGCGTTTATCTACAACATCATCGGTATTCCGGTGGCGGCAGGCGTATTCTATCTTCCCTTTGCATGGAAGCTGAACCCCATGATCGGCGCTTTTGCTATGAGTTTCAGTTCGGTATTCGTGGTGTCCAATGCCCTGCGTCTGCGGTGGTTCAAGGCAAAGCATCAGGCCAATACAGAACGGGATTCAGCCCCTATGTATGAACAAACAACGATTAAACAAGAACGAAAAGGAGCAATTCACATGGAAAAAGTATTGAACATCGAAGGAATGGTTTGCGGAATGTGTGTAAAACACGTCGATAAGGCGCTGCGGGACATCCAGGGCATCAAGGATGTGGATGTTTCCCTGGAGAGTAAGTCGGCCCAGGTGCAGCTTGACCAGGATGTGCCGGATGCTGTGCTGAAAGCTGCTATCGAGGACGCTGGCTATCAGCTCGTCAGTATCCAGTAACGGGCCATTTATGAAGGCCAAGAAAGGCGATATTGTTCACAAGCTAAAAATCGCCAGAGGACAGTTAGACGGTATCCTGCAAATGGTTGAGGAAAATCGCTATTGCGTGGATATTTCCAATCAGCTTCTTGCTACGCAGGCGTTATTAAAAAGCGCCAATCAGCAGATTTTGCAAGCCCATATACGAAGCTGCGTCCGGGATGCCCTGCAAACGGACGCTGTAAATCCAAAACTGGAAGAAGCCCTGAAATTACTGGAAAAATGATACAGTAACAACGGGAGCGGGAAGGGCCTTATGTCCTTTCCGCTCCTAAATTCGTTTCAGATTGGATTGTAAATCCTGCGGTTGGGAGCGTACAAAGAAGCCCGGTTTTTATATACTTTAAGTGGTTAGTTAGATATGGTTAATCCAGTGAGGCGCGTCACTGGCGCGTTTTACTGGATACCTTGTAATTAAAATAGACCAGGAGGAATAGAGTGATGAAACAGGCACTTGACACAAGAACAAAGCTCTTAACAAAAAATCCCTGGCCGCTGATGATTGAACTTAGCATCCCTGCGGTTCTTGGCATGGTGGTCGTTGGGCTTTATAACATGATGGATTCCATCTTTGTCGGCCAGATGGTTGGTGACGTGCAGATGGGAGCCATATCGGTATCCTATCCTTTAACCCTTATCAATGCCGGTTCAGCGGCAATGCTGGGCGTGGGTTCTGCATCGGTACTGTCCCGCGCTATCGGTAAGAAGGACGAGAACACAATTAAGAAGATCATGGGCAACCTGGTTGCGATGGTTCTTCTGTTGTCCGTCATCTACACTGTTGTGGGTATGGTTTTCACCCGCCAGCTTCTGTCCCTGACCGGAGCCAGCGATAACATTCTGAATTACGCAGAGAAATATCTGCGGATCGTATTCGCCGGTTCTCTGTTCGTAAACTTCTTCCAGAGCGCCAACATGGTCATCCGTGGAGAAGGCCAGCTCAAAAGGGCAATGACCATTATTGCCAGCGGCGCTATTTTGAACATTATCCTTGACCCCATTTTTATCAGCATCCTCAACCCCTACGGCATGGGCATTGAAGCGGCTGCTTATGCAACGATTTTCTCCCAGTTTGTCCAGGCTGCGATTACCCTGTGGTATTTCAAGAAGAAAAGCCCCCATGTGAAGATCGGGCGTATCCGCATTGATGGTGAGCTGCTTCCCCAGGTTCTTTCTGTCGGCATCTCTGCTCTGTTAATGCAGATTCTGACCCTGGTGCAGCAGACAGTGATTTATCGTGTGGCATCGAACTATGGCGGTGAAACCTCCCAGCTCCTTTTAGCGGCGGCGCTCCGGTTCTGGAATTTCTCTTTTGTACCTCTATGGGGTATCAGCCAGGGATTCCAGCCTGCCGCCGGTACAAACTACGGTGCGAAAGACTATGACCGGGTAAAGACGCTGACCAGAGTTTTCATTATCGCCGCAACGCTGCTGTCGCTGGTGTTCTATATCCCCGCCGAGCTGTTCCCGGAAAAGATTTTGTCCATGTTCCTGACAACGCCGGGTATTGCCGCATCAGGTGCGACAAACTTCCGTATCATGTTCAGCACCTATATCCTGCAAGGCAGCTTTATGATCGCCGTGACCCTGTTCCAGTCTTTGGGTAAAGCGAAAAAGGCCACCTGGCTTGTGCTGTTCCGTCAGATCATTCTTTTTATCCCGCTCTGCGTGGTTCTGCCGATGATCGGCGGCATGGGTATTCGCGGCGTGTGGCTGGCGATTGCGCTGACCGATGCGATTCTGGTTGCTATTATCGCGTTCATGGTGGCTTATGAGTTCCGCAAACTGCCTGCGACTTCTTCCGTGAATCGGTAAGGAGGATCGCTTATGACGCTTAAAAAGTTTTTTGGTTCAGCGGCCATTATTTCAATAATCGCGTTGCACTTTGGATATGCAAAAAATTGAAAACTTGCCGTCAATGATCTGTGCGGAATAAAGACATTGCAGCAAATCACCCCAACATAAGGCCGGTGCTTTTCCATTTGGAGAGCATCGGCTTTTTCTCCGTTTGCACAGTTGTCAGGAATGTAATATAATCTAATTTGACTTCTGATTGGATTGCAAATCCTGCCGATTGGAGCGACATAAAATGAGGAAAGACTATATAATAAAAGATGCCAGGAGAATCCTGGCAGAACAAATAAGAGATAACGGAAGGAATACTATGAACGAAAACCCTATTACCAACGCTACGGGGTTGTCTGCGGTTATTCCAAAAGATAATGATGGATACTGTACCGTCTATAAATTGGACTGTGCGGATGGCCTGGGCCTTATGACAGTCTATCAGGTCTACCCTGGGATTCAGCTTATTTACAATGATTTCGAGGCAACGAGCTGTTATTGGGACGGAAATATTGGCAAGAACGTCCTGGAGATCAATCATTGCCGGGAGGGACGGGAAGGGAGCGTATTGCAAAGCGGCTCCTGCCTGTATCTCGGAGAAGGCGATCTCTCCATTCATACAATGGATAACTGTGCGTCTGAAATGTCTTTCCCGTTGAAACATTACCGTGGGATCTCGGTGGTGCTTGACCTGGAACTGGTTTCTGAAAATCCGCCGGGAATCCTCACGGAAAGCGGTATTGATATTGCAGATTTCAAAAACAAATTCTGTGCCGATGGCTCATGTTTTGTCATGCGGGCAAAAGACGATATTGAACATATCTTTTCTGAACTTATTCCGTACCGGATCGCTTTCAAAAGCCATACTTCATGCTGAAGGTGCAGGAGCTGCTCTTGTTTTTGTGCATGGTGAATGTAAAGCAGGAAAAGCAGCGGGAGTTATATACTTCTCCCCAGGTGGAGATTGTGCGCCAAATTCATAAGCGGCTGATCTCTAATTTGCATGAGCGGCTGACGATTGAGGAGCTTTCCAAAGAATATCATATCAATACAGCTACGCTAAAAGATACATTCAAGGGGGTCTATGGTCAGCCCATTGGAACCTATATGAAAACGTATCGCATGAAACAGGCCGCTGCTCTGCTTCGCCAGACACAGGCAACCATCGCTGAAATTGCCAATCAGGTCGGATACGAAAATCAGAGTAAGTTTGCAACGGCTTTTCGGGATGTCTTTAAGATTGCACCGGCTGAATACCGGAAACAGAATAGTGGCGACTGATTGCCCAAGAAGAAATGCTTATACCTATTGCCATAGGTTAAAATAAAACCAGCAGAAACAAGTTCCTTCTTGTCCTGCTGGTTTATTCATATCTTCGCACAGAAAGGGATACCTAAGATTGAGCAGTTATCGGCACGTTTGCTGTTAACGGCTGGCATCCTGCTGCTGATCGCAGGGGTGATTTTTGCCATTCTCCAAGTATGGCTCTATACCGACCTTCTCTGGGCGGGTGCGTTTGGATGCCTGATGGCGGCTCTGAACTTTCGGGATTCCAAAAACGACGGCGGCTAAAGCACACGGCATCGTAGTGCACGGTCAATGCGGAAATGCGAGCTACACCCGATTTTCCATATCGAGTGATATAGATTTGGCTTTGGGGGAGGATTGTCTATTGTATGCAAAAAATTGAAGTTGTTGTTCGCATCACGAAGGATCACTGCCCACCGCAAGAGCAGACGATTTTTGAATGGTTCGATTTGATGCGGAATCCCACAGACGCTCTGAGCCGTCCCGATCTGGAAATCAACTTGGAACACCACCGTGTTTTCAAACACGGAACAGAGGTGTACATGAGTCGTTATGAATACGGTGTTTTGAGTTTGATGGCACAGCATCCGGGCAAACTGTTTACAAAGGAGCAGATCTTTGAAGCAGTCTGGCATAAGGACAGCGAAAGCTATTTGAGAGCCGTCACCAGCACGATCGGTCGAATCCGCCAGAAAATAGAGGATGACAAAGACCACCCCCGTTATATTAAAACGGTTTCCAACATTGGATATCAATTTGTCCCATCATCGGAATCGGTGCGATTGAATCGCAATCTGTAATAAAAGCCATACCGTGAGATCCTAGTAGGATTCTTCGGTATGGCTTTTATCGTTTTCTGTGCTGTACAAAATCGGCATCCTTGCATAGATGACCAAGAATATTCTAAAATAGAGATAACTTAATTCAGGAGGTCAAACCATGCAAACATTTGAAGAAGTATTGACCCACTTCCATAGCTTTTTAGAGTCTGCGACCTATTTGGACGTTGTTCCATGCCGCTGGGGATATGTAAGGCTTTTTAATGAAGGCGATCCCATCAATTTCAATGCAATTCTTTGCCGTACACCACAAGAACTATATACGGCATTGGAAAATGATTTGGAAACAGAGATTCAGGTCAGCTTGGGAATCGACTGAATTGGTATAAAATTGGTTTGCTTTTGGGTTCGTTTTGGTATAGTGACTTTGAAAAATATGCTATACTGTACCACAAGCAAAACATTTTCAGGGATTTTCAATCTTACTGTAAAACTCTGTCAGATGCTTTGCCAGTGTGCGGGTCGAGTCCATTAAGGTTTCTCGCACCGCTTCTGGACAGGAAAGATAGATTCGATTGAACTCTTTTAACTCTATTTCCGTTTTACCCATCCCCGGAGTAATCAGCGCATCAAGCGAAACCGGCAAAACACGAGCAATCGCCAAAAGAATTTCGTAAGATGGATTCATGCTGCCTTTTTCAATGTTGGCGATATGCTTCGTTGAAACATGGCAGCGTTCAGCAAGTTGTTCTTGTGTTAAACCTGCCAGCTTGCGCTCCGTGCGAACCTTTTCTCCAAGTACCTTCAAGTCAGAATTCGGCATCATCGTTCACCTCAATAGTATTGTATCGTTCTGGTGAATGACGCGGTATAACCTTGTATTTCCTGTGAGCAGGAAGTATAATGCCGATTTTTGCGTTTCCCGGTCGAGTTATAAAAAAACGGTAACTCGTCCGGGCGATTTCACGCGCTATCCAATCACAGTTGCCGTTTGTGGAGGTAACTGTGATTTTTTATTGGGGTAACGCATCAAAAAAAGCCTGTCTGCTACCGTAGACCAGACCGCCCCAAAACAGGCACAATCGTTCCATTCCGCCACCCACAATCGTGCCGATATACTGTACTGCGCCAGCTTCCCTCAATGGGAGGCTGGCGTTTTCGCGCTTTCAAGGGCAAGGTGTCGTGGGCCACCACGATCCTTTTTGTCCGAATGCTCACATTCCGTAAAATAACTGGAGGATTATTGATAATGAAATCGACCTATTTGCTTCCGTGGCTCAAGATGACCACATGGTACTTCCGACTGTCTCGATTGCTGGAAGTTTCCAACGTCAAAAAGCGCACCAAAAATCATAGTGCTGATACCGACCGTATTTTCATGTTGGTGAAAAATCATGTGCTGGCCGTATCCGGCATGGGAGATGAAGCTCCGCCCACTCCCGGCGGAAGAAACGGAGGGAGTGATGTATTATGATCCTGCTGCAACGGGTGAACGAATCCAAAACCTCCGAAGAGACCGTGAAGTGACACAAGAACAACTTGCCATCGACCTGAACATCAGTGACCGCTACATGAGAAATCTGGAGAAGGGTGAGAAAGTTCCGTCTGTCGACCTCTTTGTGGAGCTGCGGGAGCGATTTGGCTCCTCGCTGGACTATATCGTCTTAGGTGTGTCTGCGTCCCAGCGGGAGCAGGAACTGCAAGATCAGCTGCAAATGCTCCGCAAAGAACTGAAAGAAATGCAGCGGCGGATTCTTGTTATGCTGGAAATTCTGGGCGAATCCGCTTGATTAAACGCTTTACTGTTGTAAACCGGAACGATTGGTTCCGGTGAAAATGGCAAAACCGGAACTACTGGTTCCTAACGAGAACTTCAGTTTTCAAGTACACTATGGTCACAGCAAGGGCAGCCCCCCTAACAGGGGACGACAAACCCGAAACTGTACCGTGTACCTTGAAAATTGAAGAAGCAGCTTTTCGGTACTTCCAGACAATGATACTTCCGTAATTCGCGGCCCGGTCAGAAAGCAGACGGGGTGGCTGAGATGCCAATGGAGCGGTGCAAATCCGCCGCCGAAAAGTTCCCACCTCCGGGGTGTCGAGGACAAATAGGAGAAAAACAGTATTTTTCAAACCACCAGTTGAGGATTTCTCGGCTGGTGGTTTTACATTTCCCATCAAAATACCGATATGGAGGAAATCTATATGAGTCGATTTTATAACAACTGCGTAGACGAAGCCAGCTTGACTACCCTCTGCCCGATTTGTCTGGATTCCTTTCAGGGGGCAAAGGGCGTTCGCGTCCGGCGCGCAGACCCTAAGCAGAAGATCAAGGATGTCTGCACCTACTGCCAGATTCGCTATGGTTTCGATTATTATGTACAGCCCGATAAGAACGCTGAGCAGTATGTGAAGCGAGGCCATTTCGATGATGAATCTGAATGCGCTTAAAATCGACCCAGAATTTCAGGGCAAGATCCCGCCCCTGAATTTTGAAGAAGAACAACAGCTTGAGCAGAACATTCTCCACGAAGGACGGCTGCTGAATCCCATTATCATCTGGAATGGCTTTATTCTGGACGGGCATACCCGCTACCGCATCCTGCGGAAGCATCCGTTCATCGCCTACCAGATACAGGAGATCGAACTGGATAACCGTTACGCGGCTCTTTCATGGATCTGCCAGAACCAGCTTGGACGCAGAAATCTTGACCCGGAACGAAAGAAGTTTCTGATGGGCAAGCTGTATGAATCCGACAAGCTGGCACGGGGCGGCTCCAAAGAGCGGGCACACGATGAGAACGGACGGTTCACCTCAATGGTTCAAAATGATCCATTGAGGGCAAAGCAGCTCTCCACCTGTGAGCGCATTGCCGCACAAAACGGCGTTGGGGCGGCTACCGTAAAGAGAGCAGAGAAGTATGCCAAAGGCGTAGACGCTGCGGAAGATGCAGTCCCCGGTGCAAGAGAAGAAATCCTGACCGGGCGCATCAAGGCAACGGATGCAGAAATCACCGCCTTGGCAAAAACGCCAAAAGCAGAAATTCCTGCTGCTCTTGCAGAATTGCGGAAGCCAAAGCAGGAACGTCAGCCCCGAAAAGCTGAAACAACTTCTTCAAAACAAACGCTTTCTGAAATCAGCAAAAGCATCCAAGGGCATCAACGCCAGCTTACTGCCGAAGAAAAAACTTCTCTGAAAGCATCCATCGACAATCGCTATCAGGAACGGGCCATTGCAAACGGCTCCCTGATGATGTGCGAGGTACAGGGTGCCAAAGAGGACTTTATTCGCCGCTGGAATACGATTTTCAAAGAATACCGGGATGTTTTTGAGGATTCCCACTGCCGCAAGACCATTCACGACCTAATAGAAGATACGATACAGTATCTTTTGACTGTAAAGGAGAAAACGCTATGATACATTCTAACCTGAACCTTTCCAGCCTGCCGGAGTGCAACTTCGAGGTGCGCTACGTTGACAGCGTTCTGCTGAACCCCTGCGCCGAATATCAGCGGCTGCTCTGCATGGGCAAGGTTGCAAAAATTGCAGCAAACTTTTCGGAGTACATCGCCAATGAGCCGAAAGTCAGCTACCGGGATGGCCGCTACTTCGTCTTTGATGGTCAGAACACCATTGAGGCACGGAAAACGTGCAACGGTGGGCGTAACCTCCCGATTCGCTGCAAGGTCTTCTACGGCCTTTCTAAAGAGCATGAAGCTCTGCTGTTTGCTGTGCAGACAGGCATTTCCAGCGAACTGACCGCTGGTGAACAGCTTCGTGCCAAACTGGTGGCACACGAAGAAAACGCCTGCGATTTTGTTTCGGTAACGGAGGACACAGGTGTCCGCTTTGCACTGGATGGGATTCGTGCCCCGTGGAAAATCTACTGCATCCGCTCGGCTTACTACATCTACAAGAGTTATGGCGCTGCCTTTACCGGGAAATGCTGAGTATCCTTGTGGATGCGTGGGGCGGCGATTCGGATTCGTTCCTGTCTGGCATCCTGCATGGCATGGCTCGTTTTCTGGCTCTGTATCAGGGCGAATACAGCCGGGAACGGCTGATTCTCCGGCTGCGCACAGTGCATCCCAAGACCATCACCCGGTTGGCACAAAACGACACTGGCAATGTGGCAGACCGCCACATGAAACAGATCCTGTCCATCTACAACGGTGCTGGCCGTACCCACAATTTGCCCTGCAAGCGGTGATGAACATGATCCCAGTCAACCGAAAGTTTCTGCGCGGTGATATTTACTACGCCAATCTGGAGCCGCACCTTGGCTCCGAGCAGGGCGGTATCCGCCCTGTGGTCGTGGTGCAGAACAACACCGCAAACTGCTATTCGCCCAACCTCATTGTTGCGCCTGTTACATCCAATACTGCAAAGAAGCCCGATCACCAAGCCCACGTTCTTGTGGACAGTAATCGGGCTTTTTTGCAGCCCTCTATGATTTTGGCAGAATCTGTCCAGACCATCAGCAAGGGACGGCTGATCCGCCCGATGGGGCGGTTGAGCATCCCGGAACTCATTCGGCTCAATTATGCGCTGCTGTATCAGCTCGATCTGAACGAATGGGTATGGAGAAAGGAGGCCTATGAACGCTATCTGCGATACCACCGCTAAATCCGAAACTCTTTCCGTCAAAGGCTGCAAAGTCAAGATCACCTATGCGTCTGCGGATACGGACTGTCTGGATGCGATCCAGAAGCTGCTGCAAACCACCATCCTGCGCACGGCAGGGCACACCGCTGCCTGACATCCTTGTGTTCCTTGAATGCGTGAGATAAGATAAAATCGAACTGAACCTTGAAAACAAAATATGGACGAAACACGTTTGATTTTTCCTTTCTCACTCAAAGAAAGAGAGATTGAAATGAAAAAACGTGTCTATACCTTATACCGTGTTTCGACCAAAGGACAGGTCGAGAAAGACGACATCCCCATGCAGAAAGAAGCCTGCCGCAACTTTGCAGAAGTCAGCTGGGAGATTGTCAAGGAATTTTCCGAGAAAGGCGTTTCTGGCTTCAAGAAGTCCGCCAAAGAACGCGATGAACTCCAGAAAATCCAACAGGCTGCAATGGAGGGCAAGTTTGACATCCTACTGGTGTTCATGTTTGACCGCCTAGGCCGCCGTGACGATGAAACCCCCTTTATTGTGGAATGGTTCACGAAGCAGGGCATCGAGGTCTGGAGCGTGAACGAAGGACAACAGCGGTTCGACACCCATGTGGACAAGCTGATGAACTACATCCGCTACTGGCAGGCATCCGGCGAGAGCCTGAAAACCTCCGTCCGTACCCGGACAAGGCTGGAACAGCTCACTGGGGAAGGACACTACACGGGCGGCACCGTGGCTTTTGGCTACAAGCGTGTCCGGCTTGGCCGGGTGAACAAGAAAAATCAAGAGGTTTGCGACCTTGTAATTGATGAAGCGGAAGCTGAGATCGTCCGGCTGATTTTCCACAAGTATGTTTATGAGGCTACGGCGCACAGAAGTTGAGCCACTACCTTTATGAACAGGGTGTCGTAGGCCGGAACAGCAAGAACATCCCGAACACCAGCATCGTTCGGATGATCAAGAACAAAGGATACACGGGGTACCTCATCAACGGTGCGGTGGAGACGGAGTGTCCGCAGCTCCGCATCATTGAACCGGAACTGTTCGAGCAGGCACAGGAGCTGCGGCAGGCACGCACCTGTGAGCGTGGCGGTATTTCACTGGGCACCAGTTCCAAAGCCCTGTTGACCGGGCTGGTTTACTGCGGTCACTGCGGCAACCGCTTGAGCCTGACCAGCAGCGGACGGACACACACCTACGCCGATGGGCATACGGTGAAAGAAGTCCGGCCCCGGTATAGCTGCTTTTATAAGATTCGACATCCGGGTGACTGCGATGGACAGTCCGGCTACGGTGTTTCCAAGCTGGATTCCATTGTAGAAGAAGTTGTCCGGCAGATCTTCGCACAGTTCCGCGAGGTTTCCCGGAAAAAGCTGCTGGAATCGGTCAAGACCAACGATGCCGCCCGCATCCAGAAGAAGGTCAAGAAAATCCAGAAAGACTTGGAAAGCAAGCAGAAAGAACTGGACGACCTGAAAGCCGAAACGATTCTGGTTATCCGGGGCGTGAGTGCCTTAGACAAAGAACTGCTCGGCACACTGGTGGCCGAAGCAAAAGATGCTCTGGAAACCCTTGAAAAGCAGCTTGTTCAGGCGCAGGAAGAATACGATGAAGCCACTAAGACGGCAAAGCGTAGCAACTACATCTGCAACGAGCTGTTTACATGGGCGGATGTGTACGACACCGCCAACCACGATGAACGCCGCGCCATTTTGCAGCAGTTCATTAAGGAGATTCGCGTCCGAAAGGACTATGAAATCTCGATCACCCTGAACGCCAGCTTCAACCAAGTGGAGCAGCTCAAGGCGGTATCAACCTACGATGGTGCGGAAATTTTTGAAGAAATTTCGAGAAGGGGGCATAAAAGCGATGCGCTTGCCCGCAGCACTCTGCAAAATGCAAAGAAAGAAGCGTGAAACCGATTGATTTTCAAAAAGTACATGGATGACCCCGCCCGGTTCGCATCCGACTTCAGGGTTCGGAGCCCGGCACGGTCTGCCAAAGTTTTTTAGGCATAAACGCCGCATCGTACAAAACGATGCGGCAAATTGGTGGACCTAGAGGGATTCGAACCCTTGACCTCTCGGATGCGAACCGAACGCTCTCCCAGCTGAGCTATAGGCCCATATTTAGGGGTGTGACACGGTTGGGCGACCAACGACATACTCCCCATTTGAATGCCCACAACTCCGTGGGGCACAAAAGCGATACGCTTGCACTCCCAGCTGAGCTATAGGCCCATATTTGTTTTTCAGAACGAGAACAGTGTAACTCTTTTAGAAAGATTTGTCAAGGACTTTTCACCCGGGCGGCCTGCGGGGAATGGCCGGGTGGATCTGCCGTTTCTTAAAAAACGGCAGATCCTTTATAGCAGTTTGCGTTTTTAATGCACAAGCAACGGCCGCAAACTGCATATCGCAAAGATGCCGTTTTGACCGGCACTATTTTTGAAAATTGCGATAGTAAAAATAACAGTGGCTCTCAGAGAAAAAGCGTGCTACAATAATGCTGAGACTTCTGTACATAAAAAGTCTATCACCCAAAGTCAGGAGGACAACGGTTATGGAATTTACTAAGGTCGTTGCAGAGCGTTATTCCTGCAAGAATTTCAGCACACGTAAGGTAGAAGCCGAGAAGCTGACGGAGATCCTGGAAGCGGGGCGGCTGGCCCCGACCGCCAAGAATTTGCAGGAGCAGCGCATCTATGTGCTGCAGTCGGAAGAAAGCCTGGCAAAGCTCGACAAGGTGACGCCTGCCGCTATGGTGCGTCTACCTGCCTCGTCGTGGCCTTCGATAAAAACAGCGTCTTTACTTATCCCGGCGGAAAGCGGGACTCCGGCGTGAGGATGCCGCCATCGTGGCGACCCACCTGATGCTGGCCGCCGCCAACGCAGGTGTGGACAGCTGCTGGCTCAACTTCTTCGATCCGGATGAGCTGGCCAAGAAACTGGGCTTGCCGGAAAATGAAGAGGTCCTGATGATCCTCGACCTCGGCTATGCCGCAGAAGGCGCAGGGCCGCTGGCAAACCACGGCTCGAGAAAGCCCTTGTCCGCGACGGTCGCATACCTGTAATACCAAAAACACCCGGAGATGCTTCCGGGTGTTTTTGCGTTATTGTCCGACGATACGCCAGTGTTCGGGCTTGTTGTGATCGGTGGTCACGCCGTCGTCGGTATACATCCGGTAGGGCGCAGGCTGGCCGTCGGGCGCGAAGCGCCAGAAGGTGAGGGCCGTATCGTTCAGCTGGGCGGTGTTGGCGGCGGGCTGTGCCACCGGTACGGTGTGACCCGGACGGATGAAGAGCAGCACCTCGTCAAGTTCGCAGGCAGATAGTGCCGCCCGGCGGACAGAACTTCCTCGTCGTAGTCGGAGACGCTGCGCAGACGCAGCATCTTCATCCCCTCAGGCAGATAGACCGTCCGGCCATGGGCGTTCTGGGTGTGGACGGGTGCGACCATCAGGCCCTCGCCAAGAAGCAGCTGGTCGTCCACCTCCCGGGCGTCGGGGTCGGCAGGGTAGTCAAAAGCCAAAGGCCGGAAGTAAGGTGCGTCCTCAAGCGCGGCTTTCATGAACTCACTGTAGAGGTAGGGTAGGAGGGCGTACCGCAGATCCAGCATATTGCGGATGGCGGGCAGAACATCGGTAAAGCGGTAAAATTCCTGATCCCGGCTCTCGCGTCGGCGTGGTTGCGCATGAGAGGGGTGAACAACCCGAATCGAGCCAGCGGAGAGCTAAATCGGGGGTGGTGTCCTCACTGAAACCGCACAAATCGGCACCGCTGTAGAGGAAGCCGCACATCTGGACGGCAGGAATCATCTGGATGTTGGCCAGCAGCTGGCTCCACGAGGAGTGATTATCGCCCAG
>ENA-OQHA01000185-OQHA01000185.1-human-gut-metagenome-genome-assembly--contig:-NODE-185-length-34037-cov-5.633707_pt1 | contig 34037 bp, 35 predicted proteins | sample MGYA00242558_ERZ504707 | MGnify/ENA primary metagenome ERZ504707 (study PRJEB26092, sample SAMD00036197) | human gut metagenome | host: Homo sapiens | study: EMG produced TPA metagenomics assembly of... | reverse complement strand
TGACTGAAGCAACTCATCCACAGTGGGCAATTGTATTGCCTTTCAAATAATCATTACCTAAATCGGCTTCAGTTGTATTGAAAGCTTCCGTATTCTTATTCGCACGATCACGCACCATTTGGATGTATTTTTTAGCTGTTGCTTCATCATTATCAGCTTCCAAACAGCATTCTGCATACATCAACAAAATATCAGAATAACGGATAAGACGATCATTAATACCACTCTGTTCTTTGCTTCTCACTTGGTCAAGACTATACTTACGACATCCGAACCATTTTCCTCTCCATTCATCAAATGTATCTCCAGAGAACAGCACTTCATAAGGAATCCAGTTACCAGATTTACCCAAGAAATTACAGCCGCCAGGTATATACATACCCAAATAAGCACGAGGATCTATAATCTTTCCTGACGCATCACGTTCAAACTCATTATATAGTGCTAAAGAAGGCTGTCCATTCCACCATCTGGCAGACTCTGTAGAGTTTGGCGCACTCATTTCCAATTCACGAATTGTATTTTGTCCGGTTACTACCCAGTCATTCAGGTCACCATTAGCAGCAGGGTTAAATCCGTCTGTTTCTACACTTTGACAGAACTGTACTTCGAATAAAGATTCAGCATTATTTTCATTATCTTCAGTCGCATTATCACGGTAATTATCCATTAAAGAATATTGATGAGAGTCGATAATTTGCCACAATACATCCTTTGCTAAAGCCCATTCGGCATCTCCAGCTTTTGCAGTTCCATCCAAAATCGGACGAGCCATATACGTTTTTGCCAAAAAGGCGAGTGCAGAACCTTTTGTAGCACGACCTTCATTTTCAGTTCCTTCGTACGACCAGTCTGAAAGCAAGTTTGCAGCATCCTGAAAATCTTTTACCATACGCTGGTAGATTGCACCCGGTTCAGCAGGTGGCAACATGTAATCTCCTTCACCGGTAGTCACATAATCACGGTCAGGAATTTCATCTCCCCAGAAATAAACCAGATAGAAACGACTCAAACCTCTCAAGAATATAGCTTCACCTTTCAGTCTGTCATATAATTTTTTATCATCTTCATTATTCAAATCAAATGCTCCATCCTGATTTGCCTCTAATTTCTCAAGTGCAAGATTAGCAGCATACTGTAACACGTACAAATCCTGATAACACGTTGATACACTACCCAAATCCGCATTTACGTTGTATTGAGACAATCTTGCCGTTTCTGGTTCACCGGCAGCAGCTCCACTTGTAAACACATATTCATACTACGTGCATTCAGCATAAATGGCATCCATCGAGCCCATCCGCCAGCTCTTTGAAGAATGTTGTATGCACCATTAACTGCATATGTCAAATGTTCTTTCGTATTATAATATGTAGCTTCGTTATCTGCTGAAGGATTATTAAAATCCATGTCAGGCTCACATGAACTCATTGTCATTAATAAAGAGCCCAAACAAATACCCATATATGTTTTAATATGTTTCATAAAATTCCAATATTTCATTATTACTTAAAATGTCAACTGCAAACCAGCAAAGAACTCACGATTTGCCCAATATGTATCTCCAGAGTAGTAATATGCTCCATCTACACCACGATTCAAAGTAGAACCATTATTGGGGACTTGCGGGTCAAACATAGAATATCCTGTAATAGTGAACGGATTCTTTACACCCAGATACAAACGTAAAGATTCAATGTGTGCTTTTGAAATCAATGCTTTGTCAAAAGTATATCCCAAGGTAATACGATTGCAACGGAAATAAGAACCATTTTCAATAAAATAATCAGATGCCATAGTATGATTACCATTCGGGTCATTAAGTACGGCACGCGGTACATTCGTATTCACATTAGCAGGCAATGTAATTGTTTCACCACCAGCTGTTGTAAAGGTCACATCTTCTGCACGGAAGCGGTTATTCATATCAGCCATCTGATTCTTTGCTGCATAACCACCCATCAGCTCAGTTTTCCAGTTATTATAAATTTGGTTTCCAAAGTCACCTTGCCACAACATTGAAAAATCAAATCCTTTGTATTCGGCTGTAATATTCAGGCCAAAAGAACAATTCGGTAAAGAAGAACCGATAAATGTCTTATCGTCATCCGTAATTTGTCCGTCACCGTTTACATCTACATATTTCAAATCTCCGGCAGCTGCAGAAGGCTGAAGACGTTCTCCCTTGCTGTTTACATAATTAGCAGCTTCTTCATCTGTACGGAACAAGCCATCTGTCTTATAACCCCAGAATTGCGCTACAGGCTGTCCGACTACAGTCATTGTCACATTACCTGTACTACAAGCACCACCAGCAAGTGAAGCATTGTCACCCAAACTTGTTACTTCATTACGATAAAGAGAGAAGTTAGGAGAAATCGTTAATTTTACATCACCAATCTGTTCACGATAAGTAGCTGAAAGTTCAATACCCCAGTTTTTCATACTACCCACATTAGAATACATGGTATTAATATTACCTGTAGATTTAGGCAACTGTACGGCAAGTAACATATCGGTCGTTTTACGATTATAATAATCGAAAACCAAACTGAATTTATTATTAAACATATCAAGGTCGAAACCTACACCCGCATCTCTGGTTGTTTCCCACGACAGATCAGGATTTGCAAAGTTTTCAATCAATGGTGCTGATGCATTAGAAGAGCTTCCTTCCGGATTAATCTGGCCAGGACCAAATGTGTAATATCTGTTGTCTGTTTCAACAACTGACTGATAATCATATCGTCCTACCGCATTGGCACTACCAATCCAACCTAATGTGGCACGGATTTTCAAATTATTCAGCCAGCTGGAAGTTGCGTCTTTCATCCAAGACTCTTCACTGATTCTCCATCCCACAGAGAATGAAGGGAAATATCCCCAACGATTACCTTTTTTAAATTTAGAAGACTCATCAGCACGGAAGTTAGCAGTAATCATATACTTACTATTGTAAGAATACATAACTCTGGCCAAATAAGAAAAATATGCTTCGTTATATTGTGAACTAGTTACGTTCTGGCTATCTGGGTAACGACTCTCTGGACCAAAGTCTGAATATTCATTACTACGTCCTGAAACGCCTGTAGACCATCCATCAAACTTTTCAGAAACCATACCGACAACTCCTGACAAATTATGTACATCATTAAAGGTCTTATCAAAGGTCAGCAAGTTTTCAATAATTTCATGTCCGCTGCCTCCTTTTGTCGTACTCTGAGAATTATAAGCCTGCTTTCCGTTAGCTGTTCCAAGATCATATTCTGGAATCAAAGTTGCATCATTGTTTCTTGCAAATGAGTAAGTATAAGTCAAACGATATTTCAACCAGTCAAAAATCTTTATTTCACCAAATATACTTCCCAAAGCGCTAATTGAACGATTACGAATTTTTTCATTTCTCAAGAACCAGATTTGATTCACTAAGTCATTTCCATCACGACCATTATTACCAGTCAAGAAGAAACTACCATCTTCATTGTATACCGGAAGGTAGAAGGTGTTTGGAGAGTATTCATCAGCGAAGCACCTGTAAAACCATTGGTTCTACTATAATTAGCAAATATACGTCCACCATAAGTAAAACGGCCTACGGTACCTTGTACATTAGCATAAATATTATCCGCTTTCACATCTTCCGTATGCATCTGATCATCATTGTCAGCATGAGTAGCTCCAATACGATAGCTGGCATATTTGCTACCTCCACTCACTGACAAGTCGTATTTCTGATAGTTGGTATTGCAGAAATACTCATCCCACCAGTCTGTACTTCCAAGCGGATTGCTCGGAGTAGCTACTCCTGTTGGAACTGTTTTATTCCATGTTCCATTCGCAATTGCAGTAGCATCAGAAGAATTATAGTAAAGTTCATTTACGTAAACTGCATAATCATACGGATTAAGCATATCTACTTTGCTGGTGTTTGAACCAAAACCGGCATACGCATTAAAGCTAACTTTCGGTTTTCCTTCTGCTCCTTTCTTTGTAGTAACCACAATCACACCATTGGCACCACGCACACCATAAATTGCACATGAAGCCGCATCCTTCAAAACCTGGATAGATTCTATTTCATTATCATTAGGAATGTTTCCTGATGCATCAATGATACCATCTACCACCCACAACGGATCTGTACTACCTGTAATTGAAGAGGTACCACGAATACGAATCTTTCCACCTGATACATTCACACCGGCTGTACTTCCTTGCAAAGCATCTGTAATACCTCCCGGAGATTTTAAAACTTCCTTCGGACTCAATGTGGCAATAGCAGAAGTCAAATCTTCCTTTTTCTGTGTACCATAGCCCACTACGACCACATTATCGAGTAACTGTGTATCTTCTGTTAATGTTACAGTTAAATCGGTTTTACCTGCAACCGCGATTTCCTGAGTTTTATATCCTACAAAAGAAACTACTATAACAGAATTGGAAGGCAAATTTAAAGTAAAACCTCCTTCAAAGTCTGTAATTGTACCATTGGTTGTACCCTTTTGAAGCACACTTGCACCTATAACAGATTCCCCAGCTCCATCTTTCACAATACCTTTTACGGTAATATTTTGTGACAAAGCCCATAAAGGAATCATACAAAACAACATGAATAGCCATATCAGGCGTAATCTAAATAAGTTTTTCATCATATTTGTATGTTTAATAGTTAATGAAATATTTATATGAATTGTCATTTACGAATAGAAGGTTTATTACTTAAGCAACATACTTAATGACTACCCTAATCCAATCAAAGAGATAGTCAATAGAATATATTAACTAATAACTTACCTGGTATCTTTCATTTTCCTGACTTTAGTGTCCATAGGCATTTCATTTAAGATTATACATTTATAAATCATTTGATGTAATGCAAATGTAAATCTTAATGAACAAAAGGAATTATACCATATTACCAACACCTATATTACATGTTACATCATCATCATGTGTGTAACATTTTCTTTGTCACATGATACATTTAGGCTGTACAACAATAAAAAAGGGGATAGACTTCTCTTCTATGCAACTTTCAGCGCATATAGAAAAGAAGCGCCCTTGTGTTACACTTCAAACACAAAGGCGCTTCCCTCCAAACGCAAGGACGATTTACTCAAAACGCACTTGCGCTTAAAACACAACTCTTTTACGTTTTAATGAAAACGTAAAGGAATTTTTAGAGTTATAAAATCAGTAAATAATCACTATTCCGCAAGCGTTTTTCCCTTCCTGCGAGAATAAGCCAAATGTTTCGGACTGCCAATCAGCTGAGCTGTATAAATGCCGGTATGACCGGAGAAAAGATAAGCTACCACACAAGCTATGCCTAAATAAAGACCTGGCTCTGCCCCGAAAAGTTCAATTCCCATCAGTGTACAAGCAATAGGGGTATTTGTTGCCCCGGCAAACACAGCCACAAAACCAATGCCAGCCAATAGTCCCATCGGAAGAGGTACCACAGCCGACAACGCACTGCCTAAGGTAGCTCCCACAAAAAACAGAGGAGTAACTTCACCTCCCTTAAATCCGACTCCAATAGTGAAGGTCGTAAACAGAATCTTCAGCAGAAAATCATACCACATCTGCTGCTCCGAGAAAGAAGCCACAATGGTAGGTACACCCAAACCGATATATTTCGTCGTTCCCATCATCCAGACAGCTGCGGCAATCACAAGTCCTCCTATCAGCGGACGGAAAGGCGGATAACTGATGCGCTTGGCCATTCCTGACCAAAAACCGATGGAACGTGAAAACAGCATGGCTGCCAATCCGAAAAGAATACCTGCACCAATGGTCCACAACAAATTGGATGCATCCGGAAAAGGAACTTCAGGAACTACATAATGCGTATGCTCCACTCCCCACGCATGACAAACCATGCTGCTACGGCAGCTGAAAGGAAACTCGGCAAAATGGCCTCATAACGCATGCGTCCCACTACAATGACCTCCAAGCCAAAAACGGCTCCAGCCAATGGGGTACCAAATACAGAAGCAAAACCTGCACTGATTCCGATAGCTACCATCAGACGATGATCTCTGCGACGCATACGGAACAGACGGGAAAACTGGTCGGCTATGGCTCCTCCCATCTGTACCCCGGTGCCCTCTCGTCCGGCAGAACCACCGAACAAATGAGTTAATACAGTCCCGATATATACTAACGGAGCCATACGGAAAGGAATAATGTCATGTGGTGAACGGATTTCCTCAATCAGGTAATTGTTTCCCCGGGAAGCCGTTCCTGCCCAATAATGATACATCAAGCCGATAAGCAAACCAGCCACAGGCAAAAGGGCAATTATCCACAGATGATGTTCACGATACTGCGTGGCCCATTCCAGAGATACTAACAGCAAGGCAGAAGCCGAACCTATACAAGCCCCTGACAAAACTGAAAGGAAAAGCCACTTACATAAATAAAGGAGTAAAGGAAGCTGTTCAAACTTCCACCAGTAGTTCTGATTTCTTAAAGTCTTCATATTTTTCTAAGTTTTCTTGTATCCATTATCTCAAGTTTTCGCAAAAACCAAAGCCCGAACTCTTTCACACAGCATGGATACAAATATAGTCCTCCCTGCCGGTCCTAAAAAGAGACCTGCTCCGGTAGGAACTATCAGCTACTTCATTAGCGGTTTATCACAGGGAAGTCCCATTCCCTTGATTCGAAAATCGGCTGCAAAGATATAATAAAATCCACAAACATAAAAAAACTGTTCCCCGACTCTCGTCGGAGAACAGCCACAACACAAACACAAAATAAAACACGACAAAACTACTATGCAAAAATACAACTCTCTGCTTTCATTTCAGATGAAAATCAGCTGCCGTTCATTATTTATATCACATACACAAGAACCACAAGAGCTGTATATTACATGTAACGTTCATAAAATATCTTTAGTTCAGTATTTTTATTTTATTAAGAATTCAAATTTACATGATACCTTTTTCACGGAGGTGAACCTGCCAATTCCATGCAGAACGCAAGGTATCTTCGATAGAAGTTTCAGCTTTCCATCCTAATTCAGAGTTTGCATAAGAAGGATCGGCCCAAACTTTCACAATATCACCTGCACGACGAGGAGCAATCTGATAATTCAGTTTCACGCCGGTAGATTCTTCAAACTTGTGAATCAGTTCCAATACAGAAAGACCACGACCAGTACCAATATTGAATACTTCTACTTTATCTTTCTGCTTGTCTTCCAAAATACGGTTCATGGCAATTACGTGTGCTTTTGCCAAATCTACTACGTAAATGTAGTCACGGATACAAGAACCATCAGGAGTATCATAATCATCACCGAATACGCTCAGTTTTTCACGGATACCCATCGCAGTCTGAGTAAGATATGGAATCAGATTCTGCGGTACTCCAAGCGGAAGTTCACCAATTAAAGCAGTTGGATGTGCACCAATCGGATTGAAATAACGCAACATTACAGCGTGAATAGGAGAACCAGAAGTAATTGTATCACGAATAATTTCTTCGTTAATCTGCTTCGTATTACCGTATGGAGATTCAGCTTTCTTAATAGGAGCAGCTTCTGTTACAGGCAATACATCCGGCTGACCGTATACCGTACAAGAAGAAGAGAAAATAATACCTTTTACTCCATGTTTCGGCATCAGTTCCAATAAGTTAATCAAAGAAACCAAGTTGTTACGATAATACAGCAACGGTTTCTGAACAGACTCACCTACAGCCTTGCTTGCTGCAAAATGAATGATTCCCTGGATACCAGGATATTTAGTAAATACGTTATTCAGACCTTCGTAATCAAGACAATCTACTTTTTCAAAAGCCGGGCGCACACCTGAAATCTGTTCGATGCTGTCCACCACATCAGCGCGCGAATTGGAAAGATTGTCTACAATTACCACTTCGTAACCGCTATTCTGCAATTCAACCACAGTATGAGAACCAATGTATCCGGTTCCACCTGTCACGAGAATTCTTTTTTCATAACACTAAGGTTTATCTTATAATTAACTCCTTTATTAAAGTCATTTACTATATCTCTACAAAAGTAGAAAAAAGGATTGAATTGTCCATGTACCTCTCATTAAAAAATTAAAAAAGTGTTACCCGCCATGTGACGGATAACACTTTTACAACAAGTAACTGTCAAAAGACAGGATTAATTCAAACCAAAAAGTACTGCCAGACCTTTATCTACGCCTGAGAAGCCCATGAATGCCATAGCCAGCAAACCTGCTGTAACCAGCGCAATGCTCATTCCTCTCATACCTTTCGGAATGTTTACCAGGCTCAGTTGCTCGCGAATACCGGCAAACACAATCAACGCCAAAGCAAATCCTAATGCAGTAGAGAAGGCATATACTACTCCAGTCAGCAAATCATAGTCTTTCTGGATTACCAGGATAGTCACACCCAGAATACAGCAGTTAGTTGTAATCAAAGGCAGGAACACTCCCAGTGCCTGATACAAAGAAGGAGAAACCTTTTTCAAGATAATTTCTACCATCTGAACCAATGCGGCAATGACAAGGATAAAGGCAATGGTCTGCAAGTATCCCAATCCAAAAGCGTCCAATACAAATTTCTGGATGACATAGGTCACTATGGTGGCCAGCGTCAACACGAAAGCTACCGCTGCTCCCATACCCATGGCAGTTTCCACTTTCTTGGAAACTCCCAAGAACGGACAGATACCCAAGAATTGCGACAACACTACGTTGTTCACAAAGATTGCGGTGATAAATATCAATATATATTCCATATCTTTCTATTTTTAAGGGTTATGCTTTTTTCAAGCGGTTTACAATCGCAATAAGGTATCCCAATACGATGAAAGCACCTGGAGCCAATACGAAAATCAGCATTCCGTAATCTTCCGGCATAATGGCAATGTTAAACAATTTGCCAGTTCCCAGGAATTCACGTACACCACCCAGCAAAGTCAAGGCAATGGTAAATCCAAGTCCCATACCCAAGCCGTCGAAGAAAGAAGACAAGGGGTTATTCTTAGCTGCAAATGCTTCAGCACGACCCAGCAAAATACAGTTTACCACAATCAACGGAATGAACAATCCCAATGTAGCGTACAATGCCGGTACGTATGCCTGCATCACCATCTGAAGCAAGGTTACGAACGAAGCAATTACGACCACAAAAATAGGAATACGTACCATGTCGGGCACCAGATTCTTAATCAGAGAGATTACCACGTTTGAACAAATCAGTACAAACATAGTAGCCAGTCCCATACCCATACCGTTGATGGCAGAAGAAGTTGTACCCAGGGTCGGACACATACCTAAAAGGAGTACAAACGTAGGATTTTCTTTTACAATCCCATTCATTAACACTTTAAAATTATTCATAGCCTGTCCTCCTTATTTAACGGGTTCTACATTCGTTGTATCACTCACAGCTTCTTCGGCCGGTTTTTCCTGCTGAGTAGCTCCGCTGGCTCCATCTACATGCTGATTCTTATAGGCTGCATACGCATTGTTTACAGCCAGCAAGAAAGCACGCGATGTAATGGTTGAAGCCGTAATGGCATCAATCTCTCCGCCATCCTTGCTCACCGTTAAAGGAGCTTCGCCCGGATTTTTTCCGGTAATATCACCTTTGGCACCTTTCTTGAACCAGTCGGCAGCCTTCGAACCCAGTCCCGGAGTTTCTGCGTGGCTCAAAAGAGAATAATCGATAATCTTACCTTCATTGTCAAAACCGACCAATACAGTCAGCGCTCCACCAAAACCGTTGGCAGCCGATTCTACTGCAGCTCCGATAGGCTGTCCGTTCTTAGTAGCCTTGTAAATCTTATAAGTGGCACCATTTACTTCTACGGTTTCAGGAGCATCAGCCGGATTGTTATCAAAACCGGGAACTACCACTGCAATGGCATCACTCAAAGTCTTGGCATTCGCCTGAGCAATAGGTTCTGCAGTCACATCGTTCACCCAGCCCAGCAAACCTCCGGCCACTACGGAAAATCCAGTCAGTGCCAGAGCCATATTCTTTAAAGATGATTCTAGTTTTTTCATTTCTTCACTACCTCCCCGAAACGTTTTGGTTTACAATATGTATTAATCAACGGAGTGAATGCGTTCATGATGAAAATAGCGAACGACATACCTTCCGGATAGGCACCGAAAGTACGGATTACCACTGTCAGGAAACCAATAGCCACACCATAAATCAACATTCCTTTGTGAGTCATAGGTGAAGTCACATAGTCTGTAGCCATGAAAATTGCACCTAACATCAAACCACCGGTAAACAGATGTGCCAACGGAGAAGCATATACTGTAGGATTAGCCAAGTGCATCAGACCTGAGAATACGAATACGGTTGCCAGAATGGAAACCGGAATATGCCAGGAGATAATCTTTTTCCACAACATATAGACGAGTCCCAGTAACAAAGCTAAAGCGCTTACCTCACCGATACATCCCGGATTGTTACCCAGGAACAAAGACATGGTGTCAGGCAACTGGCTCAATGCATTTGCATCGCCATGTACCGCCATCTTCATCAAAGCCAACGGAGTAGCAGTAGTTTCCGCATCCGTATAGCTGGTCAGCTGACCGACTACCGGCCATGAAGTCATCTGTACAGGGAAAGAAATCAGCAGGAAGATACGTCCCACCAAAGCCGGGTTGAACGGGTTACATCCCAATCCGCCGAAAGTCATCTTTCCGATACCGATAGCCACCAGCGCACCGATAATAATAACCCACAACGGCAGGTTAGAAGGCAGGTTGAATGCCAGCAACACACCTGTCAGGGCAGCCGAACCATCCATGATAGTAGTACGTTCGCGCTTCAATATGAATTTGGTGATAGCCCATTCGAAGAACAAGCATGCAATGACAGAAGTCAGTGTCACCACCACTGCTCCCAGACCAAACATGTAAAAAGATACAAGCAAGGCCGGTATCAGCGCAATCAATACGCCGTACATGTTTTTCTGTACACTGTCGCCACCATGTACATGCGGCGATAAGGATACTATTAATTTGTTTGCCATAAGATTCTCAAATTATTTTTTTGCATTACGTGCACGGATGATACCGCCCACCTTACCTTTACCTAAACGGATGTAATCCAACATCGGACGATGAGAAGGACATGTAAACTGGCATGAACCGCATTCGATGCACGACATAATCATTTCGTGTTCCACACGTTCCCAGTCGCCATGAGCCGAACAAGTAGCCAGCAAGTAAGGTTCCAGTCCCATCGGACAAACGCTTACACACTTCGCACAACGGATACATGGCTGAGGTTCTGCACGACGTGCTTCCTTATCGTTCATAATCAGCACACCAGAGCTACCTTTACAGATAGGTACTTCGGTATTTACCAAAGCCTTACCCATCATCGGACCACCACCGATTACTTTTCCGGTATCTTCCGGCAGACCTCCGGCAGCTTCAATCAGCTGGCTCATCGGAGTTCCCATACGAGTCAGGAAGTTAGAAGGGTTCTTCAATGACTTACCGGTTACCGTTACCACACGTTCAAACAAAGGCTTGTTTTTCTGTACAGCTTCGTATACTGCATACGCAGTACCTACATTCTGTACCACTGCACCTACATTAATAGGAATAGCAGGAGGAGCCGGTACCTGACGACCGATAACAGCGTCAATCAACTGTTTTTCACCTCCCTGAGGATATTTCACTTTCAAAGGTACAATTTCAATACCTGGGTAAGCGGCCGCCTTTTCTGTCATTAACTTGATGGCATCCGGTTTATTGTTCTCAATACCGATATAGGCTTTGTTTACCTTTGCTCCCTTCATCAGAATCTGTACACCAACCAGAATTTCATCTGCTTTTTCCAGCATCAGACGATGGTCGCAGTCAGATAAGGTTCACATTCTACGGCATTGATGATGACACATTCTGCCTTGCATCCAGGAGGAGGAGTCAGTTTTACATGAGTAGGGAAACAAGCACCACCCATACCTACGATACCGGCATTCTTGATTTTTGCGACAATTTCTTCCGGAGTCAGGTTACATTCCTTTACCAGATCCTTGCTACGGTCGATTGTTTCTTCCCATTCATCACCTTCTACATCAATGAAAATTGCAGGCTTGCGATAGCCGCTTGCATCAATCACGCTGTCTACCTTGTTTACCTTTCCAGACACGGAAGAGAAGATAGCTGCCGATACAAAGCCTCCCGCTTCGGCAATCTTGGTACCAACCTTTACCACATCACCTTTCTTTACAATGGCAGTGGCAGGCGCACCAATATGCTGAGACAACGGGAACACCGCCTGCTTGGGAAGTGCAAGCGTTTCAATAGCTTTCCCGGCTGACAATTTATTTTCTGCTGGATGAACTCCACCAATTCTAAACGTCTTCACTTTTATGTTATTTAGTATTATACAATTATAAGATTAAGCCTCTGTATTCTTTGGAGCTTCGGCAGCCGGAGTAGAAGCCGTATTCACCGTTTCATTCTTTACAGCTACTGGCTTTGCTGCACTAGCTATAGCAGCCTGTCCTACAGCCTGTTTTTCTGCTGCCGGAGCATCTGCCTTCGGTTTACGAGGAGGGAAGTTCACTGCTACAATAGCCTGCTGCGGACATTCCATCTCACACTTACGGCATGACTTACATTTAGCCGGGTCGATATAGGCCAGGTTGTTTTCCAATGTAATAGCTTCAAACGGACATACCTTCACACACTTGCCGCAACCGATACAAGCTGCTGCACATGCCTTACGGGCTACAGCACCTTTATCCTTATTGACACACTGTACGTACACTCTACGGTTGTTCTTGCCTTTCGGGCGAATTTCAATGATGTTACGCGGACAAGCCTTGCTACAAGCGCCGCAAGCCGTACATTTTGATTCGTCTACTTCAGGAAGTCCTGTTTCCGGATTCATGTGAATGGCATCAAACTGACAAGCCGATACGCAGTCACCACATCCCAGACAGCCAAAGGTACAACCGGTTTCACCACCGAAAGTAGAATTGGCTACCACACAAGAACGCACCCCGTCGTACTGAGTCAGCTTCGGACGGTTGGCACATGTTCCGTTACATCTCACTACCGCAACCTTCGGTTCTGAAGCAGCTGCTTCCAGTCCCAAAATACTTGCGACCTTCTCCATTGTACTGACCGCCTACCGGACACATTTTTCCCTCCAGAGAACCAGCTTTTACACAAGCAGCTGCAAAACCGGAACATCCCGGGAAACCACATCCACGCAATTGGCCTGAGGAAGCACTTCTGCCACCTGAGCAATTCGGGGATCTTCATACACAGCAAATTTCTTAGAAGCCACGTACAAGATAACAGCTGAAATCAAGCCAATGGCACCCAGTGAAATCACTGCAACCAAAATTAAACTCATAATATAAAGTTAGTTTATTAATTATTAATTGATTCCAAAACAAACACAAAAGTACGTCTGAATTTCTCCCGGCAAAAGAAAAGTATCAGATAATAAGGTATAAGCATACACAAAGATGCGATGGAAGAAACGACCTCATCCCCTCCCGTAAAATACATAGCGACAAAAAGAGAAACGAGCAACACCACAAAAGGGAAAACAAAAGCCCACATTACAGCTCTCATTCCCAGGGATGTCGCTCCGCTTATCATGACCTGGCTCCCTACCTGACAGGCGAGACCAGACTTATTGTATACATCTATCAGTTTCTCCTTCGATTCAGCCGCACTGCAATGCCCTTTTATGCTGCAGGCAGAACAAGCTGACGTCTGTACAATCCTCACCTTCAAGTAAGAACCGTTAATGCTTTCCACAATACCTAGATGTTTTATTTTATCAGTCATTTTTGCAAACCACACTTTACAAATGTGTGGCAAATGTACGATAAATATTGTATTGTTGGTAACGTTAACGAGGAAAATCTGCTTAAAAAAATTAAATTCGTCAGGACAAGTTCAGAAATCCGACAAATTACAGCTCTCCTACTTAATTTACGATGGTGTATCCTCCTCCAGCAGTGCATTTCGAATAAGTGAAATGTGCTCCGCATTACGTGTTTCCATCACCAGTCTCAGGAAACAGGCTGTCACATTACTATTATTATTGTTACGTTCGTGAAGTACTGAAATGATATTTCCTCCCAGACGAGCCACAATAGTAGCTACTCCCATCAGTTCTCCGGGTTTATCATGTAAATCAAGCGTTACAGTATAAGAGCGGCCAGACATATCCAATCCACGTCCAATCACACGGCTCAGGATAGTTACATCAATATTTCCTCCGGATACCACGCAAATTGTTTTCTTCCCTGCCACCGGAACCTTATTGAACATAGCAGCTGCCACAGCAACTGCCCCCGCCCCTTCAGCAATAAGTTTCTGCTGCTCCATCAATGCTAAAATAGCGGCACAGATTTCATCTTCTGTCACAGTCACAATACCATCCACATACTTGCTACACAAATCAAAAGTATGTTCTCCTGGTTCCTTTACTGCAATACCATCTGCGATTGTTGACACTGAAGAAAGGCATTCGCGACGTTCATGTTCAATAGAGCGCAACATACTCGGAGCACCTTGAGCCTGTACACCATATACCTTTACATCAGGTTTTAAAGATTTCAGCGCGTAAGCTACACCAGATATAAGTCCTCCTCCCCCAATGGGCACAATCACTACTTCCACATCCGGAAGTTGATTCAACAATTCCAGTCCGATTGTTCCCTGTCCGGCAATGACATGTTCATCATCAAAAGGATGAATGAAAGTATATCCTCTTTCCTCCTTAAGCTGCAAAGCCTTCTGGTAAGCATCATCATAAACACCTGGAACCAGACATACCTCAGCTCCGTAACGCTTGGTTGCCTCTACTTTCGAAATAGGAGCACCTTCCGGAAGACAAATCAACGATTTTATGCCATGCTTCGTAGCACCAAGTGCAACACCCTGCGCATGATTTCCCGCTGAACAAGCAATCACTCCACGAGCCTTTTCTTCCTCTGTCAAGCAAGAAATCTTGTAACATGCACCACGCAACTTAAACGAACCTGTATATTGCAGGTTTTCCGGTTTCAAATATACCTGACTCTCATTATTTATTTGGGGAGCATATATCAAATCCGTTCTTCTTATCACATTTTTCAGAGCAAACGATGCCCGATAAATACAATCCAATGTTAACATAAAGATAGCTTTTAATTATTTTTCCGCGCAAAAGTACAAAAAAAGTCGAAATTCAGAAGAAACAAATAAGAAAAGGCACCCAAATACAAATCTTGCATGGATGCCTTTTTCTTATAAATCTTCATCTAGAAAAGTAAAATCAATTCCTCTTTCTTTTAACAAATCGCGAATTTTAGCTATGATTTTTTATAAAGCTTGAAACAAGTCGATTTACTTATACCTCTCTTTTCGCCCGCTTCTCTAAAACTTAAACCTTTAAAGAATAGGTCTATAATCAATTCTCTCTCAAACAAAGAAAGCTCGAAAAGTATTATTTCCCGTATTATCAGATAAACACGCTCAAACTTCAACAAAAGCTTAATTTTTAATGAAGGATATCCTGCCGTATGAGCCACCACAGCCTCATTATCAAGTGCAACCATAGTGGGAGCATTTTTCTTTCTGCGATAATAATCATTTACCATATTAATTGTTATCGTCATTGCCCATTGAAAAAAACGTCCTCTTTCATGGTACGACTTATCCAATCCTTCTACCACTTTCAACAATACTTCCTGACGTAAATTGTAGACATCTTCCTGATTACGAACGTGTATTTTAATATACGTTTCCACCATCAATGAACATCTGTAAAAAAGAATTTGTTCTTCCTTATCAGTTTTATCATAAAGATGACGAAACCTCACTTTGTTACTGGGGTAAAGTTTTTCCATATTTAAAATGTTTTTAAGTCCTACCTAACCAAAATTACATTAAAAGAAAAGCAGGATGGTTAATAAAAAATTTTATCACTAAATAAAACCACCATATACCAAAAGAGTCCACCTACTTTTAAAATATCTAGCAAAGCCTTATTCATGTGACTAATATATATATTCTACATAGAATAAACAACAAATTCGCAATTTATTTTTACAATACATTACAATTTGATAAAAATAAAAGAGGCATCAAAAAGAGATTTTTTGTCTTTTTGACGCCTCTTACAGAGATTCAAAAGCTTAATCAAGCTTAAGAACCGCTAAAAATGCCTTTTGAGGAACTTCTACCGTACCAATTTGCTTCATACGTTTTTTTCCTTTTTTCTGCTTTTCCAAGAGCTTACGCTTACGGCTTACGTCACCTCCATAACATTTGGCCGTCACATCCTTACGGACTGCCTTAATGGTTTCACGCGCAATAATCTTTGCACCGATAGCCGCCTGAATCGCAATTTCAAACTGCTGACGAGGTATCAATTCCTTCAGTTTCTCACACATTCGGCGTCCTAAATCATACGCATTATCAAAGTGAGTCAACGTAGATAAGGCATCAACCGATTCTCCGTTCAACAGAATATCCAGCTTCACCAATTTAGATGGACGGAAACCTGACTGATGATAGTCAAAAGAAGCATATCCCTTGGAAATACTCTTCAACTTATCATAGAAGTCTATCACAATTTCACCCAAAGGCATCTTGTAATGCAATTCTACACGATTACCTGAAATATAATCCTGCTTCACCAGTTCTCCGCGCTTACCCAGACACAACGTCATAATCGGACCGATATAGTCTGTTGCCGTAATAATGGAAGCATCAATATAAGGTTCTTCAATATGATCAATCAGTGTAGGATCGGGCATTCCTCCCGGGTTATGCACTTCCTGCACTCCTCCCTGCTTATCGTAAATCATATACGATACGTTAGGAACAGTGGTAATCACATTCATATCAAACTCACGATCCAGTCGTTCCTGCACAATTTCCATATGAAGCAATCCCAAGAATCCGCAACGGAATCCGAAGCCCAGCGCCAAAGAAGATTCCGGCTGAAAAGTCAGAGACGCATCGTTCAGCTGAAGTTTTTCCAAAGAAGCACGCAAATTTTCGTAATCTTCCGCTTCAATCGGGTAAACTCCGGCAAAGACCATCGGTTTTACTTCCTCAAATCCATCAATTGCCTTATCACACGGGCGACTGATATGTGTAATGGTATCTCCTACCTTCACCTCTTTAGAAGTCTTGATACCGGAAATAATGTATCCTACATCTCCCGTACGCAACTCTTTCCGAGGAACCATATCCATTTTCAATACACCTACTTCGTCAGCATCGTATTCTTTTCCTGTATTGAAGAATTTCACCTTGTCACCTGTACGAATCACTCCGTTTACTACCTTAAAATATGCAATGATACCACGGAATGAATTGAATACAGAATCGAAAATTAAAGCCTGCAGCGGTGCATTCTCATCACCAACTGGAGCTGGGATACGTTCTACTACTGCCTGAAGAATATCCTCTACTCCCATACCGGTCTTTCCCGATGCACGAATAATATCTTCACGCTTGCAGCCTAACAAATCAATAATTTCATCCTCCACCTCTTCCGGCATCGCACTGGCCATATCACACTTGTTCATCACCGGAATAATCTCCAGGTCATGTTCCAACGCCATATACAAGTTCGAAATAGTCTGCGCCTGCACACCTTGAGAAGCGTCGACGACCAACAATGCTCCTTCACAAGCTGCAATGGAACGAGACACTTCGTATGAAAAGTCCACGTGTCCCGGAGTGTCAATCAGGTTCAGAATGTATTTTTCACCTTTATAAGTATACTCCATCTGAATGGCATGGCTCTTGATTGTGATTCCACGTTCACGTTCCAGGTCCATATCGTCCAACATCTGTCCCTCTGTAACCTTAATTGTCTGCGTATATTCCAGCAAACGGTCAGCCAGTGTAGACTTACCGTGGTCAATGTGTGCAATGATGCAAAAATTTCGGATATTCTTCATATATAATATTACAACTTATCAAAATTATTGGGCAAAGATACGCAAAAAATGAGATTTTTATGTATGTTTGCCATTGAAACTAATCATAAAACATAAATAACACGTATGAAAAAAACATGGATTATTGTTATCGCAGTAGTAGCTGTTCTTGTGATTTACTGCGTCAGTTCGTATAATTCTTTAGTCACTCAGGAAGAAACCGTAGGCACTGCATGGAGCAACGTAGAAAACCAATATCAGAGACGCTCTGACCTGATTCCTAATCTGGTCAATACCGTTAAGGGGTATGCCGCACACGAAAAAGAAACATTCGATGCGGTGGTATCAGCCAGAGCAAAAGCTACTCAGATGACCATCGACATCGAAGACCTGACTCCTGAAAAAATTGAAGCCTACCAGAAAGCACAAGGAGCTGTGGGCAGTGCATTGAGCCGACTGTTGGCTGTGACAGAAAACTATCCGGAGTTGAAAGCCAATGAAAACTTTAAGGAACTGCAGGCACAGTTGGAAGGAACTGAGAACCGTATCAGCGTAGAACGTCGTAAATTCAACGAAACTGCACGCGAATACAATACCAGCATCCGCCGTTTCCCGAAAAATATCGTCGCAAGCATGTTCGGTTTTGAAAAGCGTCCTTATTTCGAAGCTGAAGAAGGCAGCGAAAAGGCACCTGAAGTGAAGTTCTAACCTACCCTCTTCACAATGAAACGAACATCTTTATTCGGAATACTCTTTTTACTGGCAACTGCTTCAGCACTTTGCGAGCTGAAGGATACAAAGTAGAAGAGGTTCCCATGGTACACCTGCAAGACCGGACACGGTATGTCAGCAATCCTGACGGAATTCTTAGTGAAGCGGCTGTAGCTGTAATGGATACCACCCTCTTTGCTTTGGAACAGAAAACCGGCATCCAGACCGTGGTCGTAGCCGTACGGCAAATAAAAGGCGGTGATTGTTTCGACTTTGCCTACCAACTGGGAGAGAAAAACGGAGTAGGCCAGAAAGGTAAAGACAACGGACTGGTCATTCTGCTGGTCACAGAAGAAAGATGTATCCAGTTTGCTACCGGATATGGACTGGAAGGTATTCTTCCCGATGCCATCTGTAAACGCATCCAAACCCGTTACATGAATCCCTATTTAAGTAAAGGTGACTGGGATTCCGGTATGGTAGCCGGTATTCAGGCCGTACGACAAGTACTGGATAAAAGTTCCGGAGCTCCCACTCCTCCCGAAGGTGAATCAGACGGACTGCTAATTTTTATCATCCTGGGATGCTGCTTTATCCTTGTACCTGCCTTATTATGGTATTCCGCACGCCAACGAAACAAATGTCCGAATTGCCATAAGCATACCTTACAACAGGTTTCAGTTCGTACCATTTCACGCGTAGGCAGCTACGTACCGAAGAAATCACCTATCTGTGCAGCAATTGCGGACACGTACGTCACACTCACCGAAAAGTCGATGACGACGAATTCCATCACCGGGGAGGCAACGGAGGTCCCTTCTTAGGCGGTCCGTTCTTTGGAGGTGGTTTCGGAAGAGGTGGAGGCGGCTTCAGCGGCGGCAGTTTTGGAGGAGGAAGCTTCGGAGGCGGTGGCGCCGGAAGCAGATTCTAATCACAATCAATTATACCATACAACGATGTACAATAACACTTTTGGAAATATCTTCCGTCTCACCAGTTTCGGTGAATCACACGGAAAAGCTATAGGCGGAGTTATCGACGGATTTCCGGCAGGTATCGCCATCGACATGGATTTTATTCAACAGGAACTGGACCGACGCCGTCCCGGACAATCGGCCATCACCACAGCCCGAAAAGAGGCTGACCAGGTAGAATTTCTTTCCGGAATATATGAAGGGGTATCTACCGGATGTTCCATCGGATTTGTGGTATGGAATACCAACCAGCATTCCAACGATTATAACAACATGAAAGACGTATTCCGTCCTTCTCATGCCGACTTTACCTATACACAAAAATACGGTATACGCGACCACCGGGGAGGAGGACGTTCTTCAGCCCGTGAAACCATCGCCCGTGTAGTAGCCGGTACCCTTGCCAAACTGGCATTGCGACAGCTCGGCGTTCGCATCACGGCCTTCACTTCGCAGGTAGGAGAATTCAAGTTGGATAAAGACTATACCGCATACGATTTGAGTACCATTGAAGACAATCCGGTACGCTGTCCGGATCAAGAACTTGCCAAGCAGATGGCTGACTATATTTACCAGACAAAAGGAGAAGGCGATACCATCGGTGGTGTCATCAGCTGTGTCATACAAGGATGCCCTATCGGATTGGGCCAGCCGGTTTTCGGCAAGCTTCATGCCGCCTTGGGCAATGCCATGCTTAGCATCAACGCTGTCAAAGGCTTTGAATATGGACAAGGTTTCAGTCACATGGAGATGAAAGGCAGCCAGCAAAACGATATATTCTATCGTAACGGAGAGAAAATAGCCTTCCGCACCAACCGCTCAGGAGGTATTCAGGGAGGTATCAGCAACGGCCAGGATATTTATTTCCGCGTAGCCTTCAAGCCGGTAGCTACGGTATTGATGGAACAGCCTACAGTCGACATCTATGGCAACGAAACTATTCTGAAAGCCCGCGGACGTCACGACCTTGTGTGTTACCTCGCGCAGTCCCCATTGTGGAAGCTATGGCAGCTATGACGATACTCGATTATTATCTGCTTAATAAAACTACACATCTGTAAATAAAAATACCATGGAAATCAAACAATACATCCAAGAAAATGAAGAACGGTTCCTGAACGAACTGTTCAGCCTTATCCGCATTCCCAGCATCAGTGCACTTCCTGCGCATAAGGACGACATGCTGGCCTGCGCGGAACGCTGGCGTCAGCTACTGCTCGAAGCAGGAGCCGATGAAGCGATGGTCATGCCCTCAGAAAGACATCCGTTAGTCTATGCCGAAAAGCGTGTCAGCCCCGATGCTCCGACCGTACTGGTCTATGCACATTATGACGTCATGCCGGCCGAACCGTTGGAATTATGGAAAAGCCAGCCTTTCGAACCGGAAGTTCGTGACGGTCGTATCTGGGCACGCGGTGCCGACGATGATAAAGGACAGTCCATGATTCAAGTCAAGGCTTTTGAATACCTCGTACGTGAAGGGCTGCTCCGCCACAATGTGAAATTCATTTTTGAAGGAGAAGAAGAAATCGGTTCGCCCAGCCTGAATGCTTTTCTGAAAGCACACAAGGAACTGTTGAAAGCCGATGTGATCTTAGTGTCCGACACCAGCATGTTAGGGGCTGACCTGCCGTCCCTCACTACCGGACTAAGAGGACTGGCTTACTGGGAAATTGAAGTAACCGGCCCGAACCGTGACCTTCACTCCGGACATTTCGGTGGTGCAGTGGCCAATCCTATCAACGTGCTCTGCGATTTACTTTCAAAAGTCATCGACGCAGACGGACGTATTACCGTTCCTCATTTCTACGATGACGTAGAAGAAGTACCGGCTGCCGAGCGCGAAATGATTGCCCAGATTCCGTTCGACGAGAAAAAATACATGGAAGCCATCGGAGTGAAAGCCCTGAAAGGCGAAAAAGGCTATTCCACACTGGAACGCAACAGCTGCCGTCCGTCATTCGATGTATGCGGCATCTGGGGAGGATATACAGGCGAAGGTTCCAAGACCGTATTGCCTTCTAAAGCCTACGCCAAAGTTTCCAGCCGTCTGGTCCCTCACCAGCAGCATGAAAAAATCTCCCAGCTGTTTGTAGACTATCTCACACAGCAGGCACCCGACTATGTACAAGTGAAAGTCACTCCTCTGCATGGAGGTGAAGGCTATGTGTGCCCGATTGACCATCCGGCTTATCAAGCTGCAGAAAAAGGATTTGAAAAAGCTTTCGGCAAAAAGCCACTGGCTGTACGTCGTGGAGGAAGTATTCCTATCATCAGCGATTTCGAACAGATTCTGGGTATTAAAACCATTCTGATGGGATTCGGACTGGAAAGCGATGCCATCCACTCCCCGAATGAGAACTTCTCACTTGATATTTTCAGAAAAGGAATAGAAGCCGTAGTGGAATTCCACCAACAATATAAATAACACTGCACAAAGCACATTCCTAAAGGCACTGCACAAGGAGAAACAAATACACTCACTCCTTGTACAGTGCTTTCATTCTTAATGCTTTTTCGATGCTTATCTCTTTTCGGTACGCAGCAAATAAAGCCACGTGTTATCTTCCCACGCACCGTCTTCCTGAATAATCTGGAAAAATAGTTCCATTTCTTCTACCTCTTCCTCCGGAAGCCCTTCTGCTCCCTTAGATCTGATATAGCGCGAGACAGCTCTTTGACGATACGGACTGGCAATATTCAGATACAATGAGCCGGAGTTATCCCCCTTGCAAAATACATAGGCAGGAAGTCTCTTCCGTCATTAAAGAAATCGGTGAAAAAAATTGAACATGGCAGCGGCTCCCCAATCAGTTCCGTTTCCACACAACGAGACTGTTCCTGCGTAAAAATCCAATTCATACGGTTCGGTATCATACTGGAAATATCATATTGCAGCGTAGCAATCTGCACAAAGTTCTCTTCTCCCACTTCTCTCACAAACACATCCAGCGTAGCGTCCGCATGAAATATCACCCGCATCATCTCCGTACGTTGAGCCACCCTCTGCCCCATTTTGCGCAGCACATCTTTCACCAAATCCGTTTTTTTCCATACTTGTCCGTTCCATTCCACTTCTCCCGGACCACCAACTATTAACGACAGACAGTCCTCTCCAAAATGAAAATCATAAGGCGTGTCCAGTTCGATACAGGATTCGTTCATCTGATACCGGCAGGTGATGGACAATTTTTTCTCCTCTTCCTGTGGCATGAAATACCCTTCCACCTCCAGATCATAAGGCTTTCCGGAAGACTTTCCGGAAAAAACAATTTCAGACACTCCAGGAACTACATCCACCGCCAGTTTAATGTCATCCGGAAGTAAGGATGAAATCGTCAGCTGTAGTTTGGTCGTATCCGATTCTATCGCATCAAATTCCACTACGGGATATGCCCATGCATCTTTCACTCCCAATGCTTTCCCGTTCCATTGGAAATCAAAAGCCGAGCCAGAAAAACGAATCTCACACATTTCACTCTCCGGGTTCAGTAGCGGCAATGCCTCTTCATTTTTACAGGAAAAGAAAAGTAATAGTATCCCAACGGACAAACATTTCAAAACCGTTCTCATATTCTTTCAATTAAAAGTTAACAAAATCAGTTCTCAATGGGAACAAATGGATATACATTGTAATACCAGTCACCAGAATTATAATAATCCCATCGGAACCTAGGGACAAAAGTATGGCTTGACACAATCGTATTTTCCCTACCATTATTTTCCACTTTCATTTCAACAGTTACCACTAATATATAACGTGACATAAAAGTCAAATGAGGAACCGCTCCTTGTTCTCCTTCTGGAGTATTAGGTAAATAAATTTCAAAAGGCGCCTTATCTCCCCAATTCCATAGTTCCTCTCCATTCTTATCTTTCAAAACGACTCCAGTATAAATATAAAAAGGTGGTCTATATACCTCGTCATATAACAACTCCGAAGAAACAGGTCTTCGCTCATTATGCACACCACTGGTACCTTCATTTAATGCATCATATAAAACAGTATGACTCGTTTCATAAATTTCGCCTTTAACAGTATAACTTTTTACCGACGACAACATTTCCGGATTCAGGTTTAAACAGTCATCCAAATCCGAAGCATAAAACTCTGGTCCCATGGACTGATATATCTGAACTGCTTCATCGTTATCCTGCTTGTAATGAGTAGCATAAGGAGAGAGTCTTAAACACGGATAATCAGACAAACTCCATACACCCAAACGACCGATTTTGTCTGGAGAAAGAGACAATGTGAAAGGGGGTATCAAACCTGTGGCAAGCGTTTCTATCTCTCCAGAAAGAGTTACCTTTCCATTCGTCTGCAACATAACGGTCTGTACGGTATTTTTTTTCCCTATCAAACCCACCAGTAAAAGCACCTAATAACGTACTAACTCCAGAAGAAACAAGACTACCTGCCCCTTTTACAATTAAAGACTTTATTTCTTTAAATACTTCTCGCTTTCAATTGCTTTCTCCACCCACTTCTCTGCTTTATCCCCTGCATATTTAGCTACAGATTTCACTATTTTATCTCCCTTATTATATGTTGTTGAAGAAAGAATCAGTCCTTCTGTGGTACTTTCAAAATCACCATCTAATTCAATTGTACTAGTAGTACATGAATGTGGAATTATTTGAAGCGTTCCTCCTTTTAAATTAGGATCATACGCCAACTCTGTCTGAAAACAATTCCAGCCCACGGTATATCCTTTAGAATCATCATTTGATATATTGCCTACATAAATATCATAAATATCCTTCCCTGTAGACAGTTCCGCATAAACATCAGAAAAAGCTAAACAAGATTGAGGAATCTCAAAATGCAATTTCCACATTGCTGTATTCTGTAAATTCGCTTGTTCTGGCTCCAAATAATAAAAAACTTTTAGTACCCCCGTATACTTATTATGAAAAATCAGATAATTCACTCCTAAATCTCCATAACCATTAACTGTATGGGCAATCAACTCCCATCCATCTACAGATTTTATGTCCATTCTTATGTCATAAGGAATCGCAGTTGTAGACTGAGTTGTATTCCATGGCGTATTAACATGATTTCCTGAAGATAATGTTACCTTTTCCCATTCCTCCCAATTCAATTGTCCCGAACGACTACGTCCTGCATCGGACTTAGGATAAGCAACTAATTCCCGAACAGTAGGTAATGCCTTTACTTTTTCTTGAACTTCCAATTCATTTGAACAAGACATTACTCCTATTCCATATAGAAACACACAAAAGAACAATGATTTTTTCATAACCTTAGATTTTGATTTCGCAATAAATATACGTTTTTTCTTTTAGAAATACAACTCCCGGACAAGAAAACATATATTCATTTAGTCAAAATAATACACGGCTCTTCCATTTTCCCAGTACTTTCCTAGAAGTACTGGAGTACCGCCGGGGAAGTACCGGAGTACTACTGAGGAAGTACCGGAGTACCGCTGGGAAAGTACTGATTTAGTTAAATGAAAGAGCCATGGCCAATAATATCAACTTTCAATGCGCGCGAGAAACAACTCTATTCTTCCACTATCAGTTCCAGCAGCACCGGAAGATGATCGCTATATCCTCCGTGATACCGCATTCCTTTATAGGTGCGGAAAGGCGTATCCCCTCCATACACATTATCTTCTTCCAACAAAAAAGGGAAACGTAGAATAGAGACTTTTTCTTTTGAAGTCCTTGTACGAGCATCCGGCTGCAACAGAGCACCGTTCACTACCATCTGATCCAGTACACCCCACTCTCCTTTATAACGATAGGTCCCTCCCTGCTGGTTATCCATCAGATTATACAAGGCACATAACTGCGGCTTTTCAGACAAGGCAGACACACGAAGCCCTTCCTGCAACGACTTTCCATCAGGATAGTCATTAAAGTCCCCCATAATAATAAGACGGGGATTCTGCCGCTCAGCCATGACCGAATCAGCGGCTTGACGGATTCTGCGGGCCACCCACAAACGATAGGGATCTGTTTTCTTTGCCCCTCCACACGCGAGGGAAGATGACAGACAAAGACATCTAACGTATCTCCGCTTACCACACGCCCCGATACGTACAGCACATCTCGCGTAGGACGCATACCCAATGAATCTGACGGAATACGAATTTTCTGTGAAGCGAGCAAGCGGAACGAGACTGGTTGATACAACAGAGCCACATCGATGCCACGCTCATCGGGCGAGCTGGTCATGACATACTTATAACCCACTTCACGAAGCGGAGAATAACGGGTCAAGCTTTTCAGGCAATAGTCATTTTCCACCTCACACAAACCCACCAAATCAGGCACCTGTTCCTTTCCTGCTGCCAGTATCACCTTTCCAATCTTGTTCACCTTATCCTGAAAGCGACGGTACGTCCAGTTCCGTACACTCCCCGGCAAAAACTCTGTATCCTGCTTTAAAGAATCGTGACGGCAATCAAACAAGTTTTCCACGTTGTACTCCATCACCCGGAACGCATGCTGTGCCTGAGCCGGTGCGGCACTCATGCCGCACACAGCCCATAGCAAGCTATAAATTAGTTTTCTCATGAACGAGCCGGAATATTTACCAGCACATCCAGCAGATGACGCCAGAACTTGTCCACCGTAGGAATCAGCATGCGTTCATCCGGTGAGTGCACGCCACGCAGCGTCGGTCCGAAAGAAACCATATCCAATGACGGATATTTCTCCAGGAACAATCCACATTCCAGTCCGGCATGAATCGCTTTCACTTTCGGTTCCACTCCAAACAAACGTTTATAGCTTTCTACAGCCACCTTCAGAATAGCAGACGACGGATTCGGTTTCCATCCCGGATAACCGTCACCGGTCACACAAGTAGCTCCACCCAGTTCAAATGCAGAACGTACCATCTGCGACATATCCTTGCGAGAAGAAAGGATAGAACTACGCTGACTGGTCACTACCACAATCTTGCCGTCACGCATCTTCACCGAAGCCAAGTTAGAAGAAGTCTCCACCAAGCCTTCCATATCCTGACTCATGGCATACACTCCGTGATGCACGGCATACAGGGAATGCAGGAAGCGTGTCATGGCTTCTTTTTCCATTACCTCCGCACAAGGAGTTTCCGACTCCAGTTCCATGGTCAGATTCGGTTCCGTCACCGCAAACTCATTCTCTACCTCAGCCAGGAATATATTCAATGCCACCCGTACATTTTCTTTATCAGCCATCGGCACGGCACAAACGGCATGGGCTTCTCTCGGAATGGCATTGTGCAAGTTACCTCCGTCAATGTGGCTCAGACGCAAATCATACTGCTTCATCAAGATTACCAGGAAACGGTCGAGCAACTTGTTGGCATTGGCACGTTTCTTATTGATGTCGTCACCAGAATGTCCGCCGGTCAATCCTTTAACTGCCACACGGAAGAAGAAATAACCTTCAGGAGCTGCTGTCATAGGGCAAGGGAATTCAGCTGTAGTACCAGCACCTCCGGCACAGCCGATAAACAATTCACCTTCATCTTCCGAATCCAGGTTTATCAGAATATCGCCGCTCATGAAACCTTCTTTCAAGGCAAATGCGCCGGTCAGTCCCGTTTCCTCATCTACGGTGAACAAGCACTCCAGCGGTCCGTGCTGAATATCATCTGCAGCCAGCACAGCCAGTTCAGTCGCCATACCGATACCGTTGTCAGCACCCAGTGTAGTACCTTTCGCCTTCAGCCATTCCCCGTCAATGTAAGTTTCAATCGGGTCTGTTTCAAAATTATGTACCGTCTGGTTGTTTTTCTCGCATACCATGTCCATGTGCGACTGCAACACCACTTTTTTCAGATTTTCCATACCAGCGGTAGCCGGTTTGCTAATCAAGACATTTCCAGCCTCATCCACTTTATATTCCAGCGCATAGGCTTTTGCAAAGTCCACCAGATAATTCCTGATTTTTTCTTCCTTCTTGGAAGGACGCGGCACACGGCAGATTTCTTCAAAATAATGAAAAACCGATGCCGGCTTCAAATCTTTCTTTTCCATAAAAGTATTTCAATAAACGATTAAAAATTAGATGCGAACAAAAGTTAAATACAGCGTTTTTCCTCACATAAAAGGCTTTTTTAAAGACAAAACCCTGAGGAATCGTGACAAAAACTATATCTTTGCACCACAAAATTAATAGAAATGCTCAAGACTCTCCTGATAACTTTGTTAATAGTTGCTATCTGCATAGCGCTATTATCGGTGAAAATACTTTTCAAGAAGAATGGACGCTTCCCTAACACACACGTCAGCGGAAGCAAGGCCATGCGGAAAAGAGGTATCGGATGCGTGCAATCGCAAGACCGTGAAGCCCAACGCATCAATCCTCACGCCATTCCGGAAAGACAGTCGGCAGCAACAGAACAATGAAGCTAATAATTAACTAAAAAACGATATCAATATCATTATGAAAAAAATGAATGTTTTGAAAGGACTCCTGGCTCTTGCCGTAGTATTCCTGTTTGCACAATGCACAGACAACAAGGGAACTTCTACTGAAGCTTCTGCTCCGGCAGTAGCAGGTACAAATATGAAGATTGCCTACGTAGAAGTTGATTCGCTGCTCACTAAATATCGCTACTGGAATGACCTGAACGAACTGATGATTCAGAAGGAAGAAAACATCCGTACGACATTGAATGAAAAAGCAAAAGAACTGGACGGCGAAATGAGAGAATTCCAGCGTAAACTGGAAAACAACGGTTTTGCCAGCCGCGAACGTGCAGAACAGGAAAACGCACGTCTGTTGCAGAAACAGCGTGACTTGCAGCAATTGCAGGAAAAGCTTTATGCTGACCTCCAGGCTGAAAACCAGAAGAACAGCCTGCAGCTTCGTGATTCTATCAACTCATTCTTAAAAGTATACAACCAGAAAAAAGGCTACAGCCTGATTATCAGCAACACTCAGTTGGACAACCTGTTGTTTGCAGACAAGTCACTGGATATCACACAGGAAATCGTTGACGGCTTGAACGCACGTTACACTCCTAGCACAAAGAAATAAATACTCATTTGATTTTATCATACTAAAAAGTCCGGCCATTGCGACCGGACTTTTTTATTTCCTGCAGATACATCTTTTACATCTCATTGAGCAAGGCATTCAGCTCACTCACCATCAGGGCAGGCGACTTCTTATTCGTCTTCATCCAACCTTCCGGTGTAAATTCCGACAGTTTGACATTCAGCTTCTTCAATTTTCCGTTTGCTCCCTTGGCTGCCAGTTCTTCCCGAAGGATATGGATTTTCTCACAATCCTGCAAACCTTCCACCAGACGTTCGAAACGGATACTGCTACGCGGACCAGGATAGATGCTGTACGTGTCACCAGCTGCCCACGTACGGAAACGTGAATCGCGCAGCGGATCCATCGGCCAGCTGTTTACTGCCCAGCGAAGATAACCGTCATATCCTCCAGCCACCGCATGAAGCACCGTCCAGACTGCTTCAGCAGGTTCAGAGAAAGTAAATGTATTAGGGAAAGCCTCCGTACAGCAAGTATACACCGTACTGATTTGTCCTTTCCGTTCACGTTCTGCCTTTACCTCTTCCGGAAACTGATTGCCATAAGGGATACTCAAATAATACAAATCTCCCTGAATCTCCTCATGATAATTACCGGCCAATGTAATCTTGAATTCCGGATCGGCCGCCTTAATCACCTTAATAGCTTCACGCATAGCCTCCATAGGACGTTCGTCCATAGAAATGGCCGTCTTTTCAAACCACCCCTTCTCACGCAAGTGACGGGAAAAATCTTTCAGGAACGTACCCCAGTATTCAGCATAGGCTTCCTCACCCGGAGCAGCTTGATAAACTGTACGCGGTTGGTAGCCTGATCAAAATAATCAAAGCTCAACGCCCATGGAATCATCGTGTAGCAGCTAATCAAATCCTTGATACCCACTTCGTTCATCATGAACTCCACCCACTTGTCGAACACCGTATAATCGTACACCCACGTACCGTCCAGCTTCTTCATCCGGAAAATCATGCTATCGTAATGGTCTTCCGTCTGTCCGGCCCAAGGCTTGTGCATGATGCTGGCGGTAATAGCCCGCTGCCCCACATTTGCCAACATCTTCATGATAGGACGCATGGCATCAAAGTGCTCCTTGCTCCACAACGGCACCTGATAGTAACGCGCCACGGCATACGGATTCTGCCACAAGTCCAAATGAAACGCCCATTTCTGCGGTTCCGGCAACGTACGGTTCACTACCTCGATTTCAAACGGCAGTTTCATGGCCTCAAAATTCTTTCCAGACACCGTCAGCGTACCTTTATACTTTCCGGGGCGTGCATCAGCAGGTACCCATACATTCAGCCACACCGGCTGCGTACTGCGCGCCTGAACTTCACGTACCCGCACAATATCAAGCACATCGGCCACCATGGAAGAATCCCACTCTGCCTTATTCTCACGAGGGCCACAACCCCCACTTCCATCCTTGTTCAATTCATCCGTCATTACATAACGTACAAAATACGTATTCACGGCCGAGGCGGGAATTACCGAAGAACCGTTCTTCAATTCACTGACAGCAATTTCCGCTCCTTCCAGTTCTTTCTGCGTCCAAAGCACAGCCTGTGCATTCACACGCTCTCCTTTCCAAGCCTTCAGCCGGAGCGTACCAGTAGCTTTCACGTCGGGCACATTCAGTTTCTTGTAACGCACATCCGTCGTTCCCCAACAAAACCGAACCGGAGCAGTCATCTTACTCCACACTTCATCCCCGTCGTGCGGCTTCGTGTCGGTCAGTTCTACATAATCTCCCAGTGGAAACTTTTCTGCCTGCTGAGAAAAACAGGCCGGCCCGCATGCAAGCAGCGCCGATAAAAACAACATTTTTTTCATGGTTTATTATTTAGGTTTAGTGCTAACTTGAAAATCTTTCTGCAAATTTCTGATAATTCAAATCTACAAAATTACTCCATTTTTTATATCATCCAATCATACTTCTTGTTACCCTACATTTCATCTATGCAATGTAACTTTGCTAAAGAATAATTTGTACTTCTACCTCCCTCATTATTCTTTACCAACACACCTTTGGCAATCAAATCGTTTATATCATTCAAAGCCGTATCCGACGAACATTTAGCAATTTTAGCCCATTTACCAGAAGTAAGTTTACCCAAGAAACCATCAAACAGCATATTAATCAGTTTACGTTGCCGCACATTAAACTCTATATCCCTAAAATACTCCCAAAACTTGGCTTTTTCCAGCACAGCAGCCAATGTATCTCGTGTTGAATCCAATGCTTTTTCAAGACACTTCAGGAACCAAAGAAGCCATTCCGTAATGTCTCCATCTCCTTTCTGAGTTCTTTCCAATATTTCATAATACTCTTTTTGCATTAACTTAATTTCAGCCGACATGCTATAAAACCGTTTGCCTGTATTTTCTGAACGTGCCAGCATCATATCAGTCAAGGCCCTGGTAATTCGTCCATTACCATCATCAAAAGGATGTATAGATACAAACCATAAATGAACAATTGCTGCCTTAATTACTTCGTCTATATCTTCTTCAGTATTAACCCACTGAATAAAACGTTTCATTTCTTCGGGTACTTTTTCTGGCGAGGGAGCTGATAATGAACCTTTTCACGCCCCATTGCTCCCGAAACGACCTGCATTTCACCTGTGCGATACTTCCCAACTTCAATCCTGTACAATCCACTTATTCCAGACGGAAACAATACATTATGCCATCCAAAAAGACGGTCGTCAGATAAAGGCTTTTTATAATTTTGCGTAGCATCCAATAACATCTCCACTATTCCTTCCACATATCGGGAAGCTGGAACAAGACCAGCCGTTTCAATACCTAAACGACGAGCAATAGAAGAACGCACTTCCTGCAAATTCAACATTTCACCCTCAATTTCCGAAGAACGAACCAGTTCGACAGACATGGTAGAAAGCATAGCCTCATCCTGAAATTCAAATCCAAGAGTAGAAAGACTACCTAACACCATACCTTGTTTCACCCTGATTCGCCCTAAAAGCTTAAGTACTTTACTACTATCGTAGGTAAACTGCCACCAGTTTTCTCTTTCATGTAAATACATATAGTAACTTTTAGCAATAAAGATAATGATTTTTCGGTGAATAAGATATCTATTCACGAAAAATCGGAGAATAAAACATCTATTCACCGAAAAACAGTACATTTCCTGATAAAAATCACAAACACTCTACAAAATACCCAACTCCTTCGCTACCCTACATGCTTCAATGGAGCTTTTCACCTGAAGCTTGCTCAAAATCTCCTGACGGTGCCGGCTGACCGTGTGCACACTGATAGAAAGCTGGCTGGCAATCTCCTTGCTCATCAAACCCTTATCTATCAACCGGAGAATTTGTTTCTCTCTGTCCGACAAGATTTGTGCATCCTCCTGACCGCCTAATTCCATCATTTCTCCGGTAACCGAATGAACGACCCTGCTCTTGCCGGAAAAGCCGAATAACCATGGAGTATACACGCATAATGCCAGCCACAAACTATTCCCTATAGGAGAAGGAACATAAAATAACCGGTGCAGCACAAACTGATAGTTTCCCTGCGCATCCTTTATACGCAACTTATTGGCCAGATAAAAATCAGTCCGCTTTGTCTTGGGCTGACGTCGCACAAAGTGAAAGAAACGAAGCTCCTGCAAATACTTGTCGCGCAAATCATCGGGATGAATCTGCTTCAAAATCTTTTCCTCCCAAATAGAATCTATTTTCTCTTCCGTACCATTCTCACGATTCCAACCAAACACCTGAGAAAAGCGCCCATAGTACACGTAACTCACATTCGTATGCATATCACTCAGCACAGATACCGCATTTTCCATCTCCGCATACCCCATGGCAATTTGCTTGTATTTTTCCAGTTCTGCCACAGGCTGTTGCCCTACCTTGTAAAGCGATTTCTGTTTTGAAAACTCATTGTTCAGTTCATCGACTATATTCATACAAAAATGGTTATTAATAATCATTGCAGATTCTTTTCCGGCATCTTACATTTGCAAAGATAATTTCCCTACGGATTTTATCAGCAAATATATCAAAGGAATCGTAATTAAATTATCAGATATGAAAAAACGACTTATAACAGGTATGGCCCTCTGGGCATCCCTGCAATGCGGAATGGCCCAGTCACTGGAAAAAATGCAATGGTTCAACGAACCCGAACAATGGAAAATAGAAAACCAGGCACTGACCATGTACGTCACCCCGCAGAGTGACTACTGGCACATTTCACACTATGGTTTTACCGTAGATGATGCTCCGTTCTATTACGCAACTTACGGAGGCGAATTTGAGGTCAAAGTAAAAGTGACCGGAGACTATAAAACCCGTTTCGACCAGGCCGGCTGATGCTGCGCATTGACCACGAAAACTACATCAAGACAGGTATTGAGTTTGTAGACGGAAAATTCAACCTGAGCACCGTAGTCACCCACAAAACCTCTGACTGGAGCGTCATCGCACTGGACAAGCCGGTTCCTTACGTATGGATTAAAGCGGTAAGACGACTGGATGCCGTGGAAATATTCTATTCGTTCGACGACAAGGAATACGTCATGATGCGGAATGCCTGGCTTCAGGACAACACTCCCGTACACGTAGGTCTCATGGCAGCCAGCCCCGACGGAAATGGGTTCAATGCCACCTTCGAACACTTCAAAGTGAAACACCTTCCTGACCTTCGCCGACAGGAATGGCTGAAAAAGAATGCGGAATAAAAGAGTTTATGAGCTTAATTCCCCAGCATTTCACTTAACATTCAGAAATGCCTGGGTATCCATTGGCAAACTTTCTTATATAATATGTCAGAACACATATTTTTTACCTTTGTAAAAACAAACCACTATGTTCGAAGACAGATAAGAAAGTACGACAACCTCGTTTCTCAATACAAAAAGATTGTATCAGACAAATTCTATTTCACGGTTTTTATGAATATCTCCATCCTTTCCGAGACGGGAACGGCCGACTTGGAAGAATGTTTACCAACTTCATTTTGCTGAAAAAAGATCAACCGATACTTATCATTCCTCGTGAAAAAAGAGAAGAGTATATCAGTGCGTTAAGATTCATCCGAAAAGAACGCACAGATGAATATCTGATAGACTTTTTCTTTAACACAGCCATTGAAAGAATGCAATCTGAAATTGAAGAAAAAAACAATATGACAAACAATTTCATTCATGGAATAAATTTTAATCAGAATGAAAAATCCACCTCACAAGACAACGAGATTGAAGCTTAAAATCATAACACAAGCACACAGAAAAATTTCGAATCTGACAGGTGATAAACAAAATAGTAATATCTTCAAGACAATATCAATATACCTTTTTGCTGTATTGTTGTTGACTATCTATTTTCTATCCATGTATTCAGAATAGCTGTTATAGTATTCTGGTTCAGATGTTGTCTACG
>ENA-OQHA01000184-OQHA01000184.1-human-gut-metagenome-genome-assembly--contig:-NODE-184-length-34053-cov-2.220067_pt1 | contig 34053 bp, 36 predicted proteins | sample MGYA00242558_ERZ504707 | MGnify/ENA primary metagenome ERZ504707 (study PRJEB26092, sample SAMD00036197) | human gut metagenome | host: Homo sapiens | study: EMG produced TPA metagenomics assembly of... | reverse complement strand
GATTTCTGTGCTGATTCGATCATGGAGTAACTCTAGAGCAACAAAATTGTCCTAAAAGCAGCCTTGAAAAAATCAAAGCTCGACATTCGTCTCAGACAATGATTTTTCCAAGGCTAACGGTCAATTTTATTACTCAAGAGTTACTAACCATGACCTCATATGCACAGAAATCACTCCCATACTTTTATTCAGGACCGGGGGAAGCCGCCATGATGATTAAATAGAAACCAACATCCTTCTCTCCTCCGCAATCCGAAGCAGTTCCCCCATCTTTTGGTTCATACTTCCAACTTTCACTCCCGCATTGATCACTTTTCCGCATCTTTCCATAACTTCTAATGTCCTCTGGTAAGTCTCATCGGATATCGGTTCATATGGCTCTTCGCTGATGATCCCGGATGCCAGCAGCCGTGCCAGCTGATAGTCGCTCTCGCCCGGATAGAGGATTCCGGCGGCAAATGGAATCCCGGCTTTCTGAAGTTTTCTGTAGACCGGGATTCCTGTTTACCGGAAGATAATACCAGAACTTCCGGTTCTCCTTCCGGCTTTGGAAGTTCCACACTTCCGAATATCGGATCGTAATAACCATTGTCGATTTCATAAAGATCACGAATTGTTGCTTCCGTGAATATTTCTTCCGGATCACCAAATTCGGCAATCCGGTCGCCTTTGACACAGATAACCTGATCCGATATTTTTGCGCCAGATCAATCTCATGCAGAGACATAATTACAGTAATTCCGTTCTCTTTTGCCATCTTTCTTAAGATTGCCAGCAGTTCCAGTTTATGACGGATATCCAGATAAGAGGTCGGCTCATCCAGGATCATCACTTCCGGTTCCTGACAGATAGCCCGGGCAAGCAGCACCCGCTGCCTCTGTCCGTCACTGATTTCCTGAAAATTACGGATTCCAAGTTCCTGTGCATGTACCGCCTCTAATGCCTCATCCACCTTTCTCTCATCTTCCTTGACAAGATTCCAAGTCTTCCGGTATAAGGATAACGCCCGGTCGCTACAATATCATGACAGGTCATCAATTCTGGTTTCATCCTCTCGGTCAGCATCACGCCGCCTTAACTGCCATCTCTTTATAAGAAAGTTTACGGATTTCCTCGCTATCTATGTATACTTCCCCGCCAATCAGCTTTAACTGTCTGGTGATGCTTTTTAATATTGTAGATTTTCCCGCTCCATTGGGACCGATCAGTGTCACGATCTCGCCTTTTTTTTATTTTCAGATTAATATCGCTTTATCAGCGCATTCCCCTGATATCCCACTGCGAGATCTTTCATTTTTATATAATACTCTGTCATCTTCTACCTGCTTTCTGCCCACGCACCATCATGAAGATTACAACAGGCGCTCCGAATATCGAAGTCACCGTACTGATATTCAATTCCATTGGTGCAAATGCCATTCTCGCGATCAGATCACAGATCATACAGAATACCGCTCCACCAACAAATGTTCCTGGTATCACTACCAAAGGTTTCGATGTACGAAGTGCATGTTTTACCAGATATGGAACCGCTATTCCGACAAATGAGATCGGACCTGCAAATGCAGTTACGCTTGCCGAAAGAATACTGGACAAGAGAATCAGTGCCACCCTGAAAAAGCGGATATTCACTCCCATGCTCTGCGCATAAGCTTCTCCCAGCTGATAAGCACCGATTGGCTTAGACAGGAAAAATGTAAGTACAGTCGTCACACCGATCACGATCACCGCTACCTGTACATTACTCCAGTTCATTCCGGAAAAGCTCCCCTGTGACCATCCATGAAGATTGACAATATCAGAATCCTCTGCAAATGTAACGACAAAATCTGTGATTGCCGAACAAATGTAGCCAATCATGATTCCACCTACCAGAAGTGTGGCCATATGCTTCATTTTCCTGGATAGCAGTAAAATAAAACCGGTGGAGATCAATGCTCCGATAAATGCCGCAACAATCAGTGTATAAGAAGACACAAATGCATAGCGTTCCAAAAAGAATATCATTGCCAGTGCCACCATCATCTTCGCTCCGGACGAAATTCCAAGGACAAACGGTCCCGCGATCGGATTGGAAAAGAAAGTCTGAAGTAAGAATCCAGATAATGACAACGCTCCCCCAAGGATTGCTGCCATCAGAACCCGTGGCAGACGTATCTTCCATATAATATTTGCTTCCGTTCCGCCCTCTCCCCGTCTTGCCAGTATTTTCAGGATCTCTGGCAAGGAGATATGTACATTTCCTGTATTGATATTCAAAACCGTAACAATCAAAAATGCTGCCGTCAATACAGAAAATACCAGAATATATCTGGAACGCCGTTTAAAAATTTCCCTTTGATAAACAGATCCGGCCGTATCCTGCCGATCCGTTTTCTGATTATAAGTGTCTGCCACGTTATATTTCTCCTTTGATGAAAAATCAGGTGAACATTTCCTTTTGCCCACCTGATTCTTATTATACTGTATTATTTTACCCTGTACAAGAATGTCATATCCTTCTCATCTCCATCTGTCAGCATCAGATGAATATCCGTGATCAGATTACCGACTATATCCGTTGCCTGATACAGTGATTTGCCGGTGCACCATACATTACCGTTCTTCACAGCTTTAAAATCCTTAAACAGTTCATTCTTTGCCGTCAGCTCTGCAATACTGTTTATCGGACTGTCAATTGTTGCATTGTAGATCAGATAGTCTGCTTCTTCCGCCTTTGAATAGAATTCTTCCATTGATAATTCTACCGAAGCACTCTTGCTTTCTGTATTCTTAAGATCTGAAAAAATGTATTTTCCTCCGGCAATATCAATCATCTTCGGAATATAATCTTTACTGCTTCTTACGACCACTGTTCCATCTGCATTAACAAAGAAATAAGCAACCGTCTTTCCCGTATTCTTAAAATCTTTCAGGTTTTCGATCACCTTCGTCTGTTTCCCGAAAAATGTATCTGCCACATCCTCTTTATTCAACATTGCCGCATAAGCCTTTATCCATTCTGTTCTGCCAAGCGGATGACTTTCATAGCTGGACCGGTCGATAAATACCGGAATATCCAGATCTTCGATCATTTCCTGTACTTTTGGCGTATGCAGGATCATCGTTGATTCAATTGCAAGATCACAATCCTCATCTACCAGCATCTCATAATCCGGCTCACTGTATTTTCCGGCGAACAATATCCGGCCTTCCTCCATAGCTTTTTTCGCATTATCAATATACCAGTCTGAAGCCTGTGCGCCTGACATCCGGATACTGTCCAGGCCATCCATCGAATCGAACAGTGCCATTGCCGATGTTGCCGCAAGATAAATGTGATCCAGCGGCTGTTTTAATACCACAATATCTTTATCCAGATCTGCCGGTTTCTTCTTCCCTTCCGGAACAATCAGATACTGTCTGTCATCATGCACATCCAGTAATTTATATCCACCTTTATAATAGTAAACATCAAAACCTGTGGCATATTTTAACTGCATCGTCTTCTGATACTTCAGTCCGTCTATCTTCGGAGCTTTCTTTTCTTCTGCCCCGTTTTCTTCTGTCTGCTGTGTTCCGTCTCCTTTGGACACACCCGATTTGCCTGAACTACTGCATCCAGTCAGTGCTCCTGTTACCAGAAGCACTGTACTTGCAAATACACACAACAAGCGATATGTTCTCTTTTTCATTCTTTTCTCCACTTTTTTTCTGATTACATGATATTTTGTCTGCATTCCGATCATTTTATGCGATCCGCATTCTGGTCATCTTATATAACCCTTATTCTGCACTCTGATCTTCACATCCGAGGATTACCTGATAGACTTTTTCCCATTCTTTCTTTGCATCTTTTCCCTTTTCATCTTTTGAACGGTCAACGATCACAGGCATCTCAAGAAGCGTCATCTTCTCGGTCATCTTCTGATAAGCTTTCATTTTCTTTCTGGCAGCTTTCTTACTACTTCCTTTTTTCGGCAGGATACCGGAAGAAAGGAGTGCCAGATCACATTTATTTTTTACCAGTTTCTTATAATTTAATTTGCCGGATTTACCTGTGTAAATGATTTCTTTCTTTTCCATCTTTTCTTTGATAGTCTCATTCTTACACTTCTTTTTCTTTACACCAACTGCCGTCACTTTATCAGTCTGTCCCAGTTTGGCTATCTTGGAAATGATCTTATTGGTTCCTGCATAGATATGATCTGCCGGCTGTCTCACCACGATAACTTCCTTATCAAGTCCTGCAGGAATCTCTGCATTTTCCGGAACGATCAGATATTTTACAACTTTGTTCAGATACAGTGCTGCCTGCTCCTGCTCTGCAGGATTCAGTCCGCTTGTATCCGAAGACTTGTTCCATTTCTTACCGGCTGCTTTTCTTCCCGTCTTTTTGCTCATATCAATTTCCAGAAGTGTGATCCCCTGATCATAATGATAGATTTTGAAATATTTCGCATGCTCGGCTTTTGTCTCTGACTGATATTCCAGGCCGATGATCTCAGGTGCTACTTCATCCAGTTTCTTACTTGCAGCTGCCGTCTTACTGCTGTCACTGCCATTTACACCAATCACGGTAATTTCTTTTCCATTAGCTCTTGTTGATGCATTTGCTTTTGCTGCTTCCGCAATGTATACAAAAATCGTATACTTAATCTCATGTGCTGCAGACATGGCTGTTGTCATACCTACAATCGTATTATTCTTATTCAGTTCCACCGGAATTACAAAGGAAGTAGAGCTTCCTGTTTTGGAACTTGGATAATATACATTTCCATTGGCTTTCACGTACTGGTAATGCGTACTGCTGAATGTGATCGTTGCATATGCCTGGCCACCGGTAACTGTTACCTTACTACAGCTGATTCTTACCTTTCCGGTTCCACCTGACCATGAGAAGCTGTCTGGTGTGTATACACCATCTTTTAAGCCTGTGGCACTGTTAACTCTGGCTGTTGATTTGTTCAGATCTGATTCGTATTTTGATTCTTTGTCCGGTTTTCCATTGTTTGTTGTATTATTTCCTGTATTTCCGTTATTGCTTCCTGTACTTCCTGAGTTATTTCCATTGGAAGTATTTCCCGGGTTGTTATTATTTCCGCCCGGTGTCAGCGATCCATTGCTTCCGTTATTGCCATTCGAAGCATTTCCATGATTGCTGTCCGCAATCTTAGTCATGCCTTCTGAATGGAATGTCAGTGTTCTGGTATCCCATTTATTACTCTTCGTTGTATGAACGGCAATCGTCATTACCTCATCCAGTTTCTCTACCGGAATCTGAAATGTATACTGCTCTGCAAGAAGCGAATCCGGAAGGATCCAGTTCTTTTCATCATCCGATGCGTTATTTACATCGCCCAGATAGATTCTGTTATAACCCCGACCGCTTAATGTAACTGCCGCCGTCATCTGTCCATTCTTTACAGTCATAACACAATCCGTAACACGGAACATCTTTCCGCCGGCTTCAGCATTCACCTGATAGGTTCCGTCTGCTATGATACGTTTTGCAGAGGCAGATGAAAATATAAGTGTACGGTCATACCATTTATCTTTTTTAATGGAATGTGCCGCAACTGCAATTCCTTTATCCAGACTTTCTACCGGAACTTTGTATATATATTTTCCTGCCTCATCAGCCACATATGAAATGTAGTCTTTTGCTGCAGCTTCTGCCGCATCGGCTGCTGATCCCATATAAAGATAATCATATCCGGTTCCGCTTAATGTGATTACAGCATACATCTTACCTTTTTCAGATGTCAGGATACAATTCGTAACTTTGAACATCTTATTTCCAGTATCCACATCTACCTGATAATTTCCATCTGTCAGGTTTATTTCTGTTCCGATGCTGTTACCGTTACCTTGCATGTGGCTTTAAGCTCTGTTCCTTCCGCATTATTAATAGACACAGTCACCTCAGCAGTCCCTGCTTTCACTGCGGTCACCTCAGCCTGTGTTCCGGATTTTGCAACGGTTACAATCTTTGGATCAGAAGAAGTCCATGTCATATCCGGTGCTGTCTCAGATGCTGATAATGCCGGTGTGAACTGAGGTGTCAGTTTCTGAACTTCTCCCTCTTTCATGCTGAGTTCAGATCCCTCTTTGAAACTTAATTCCGTAATAACGGTCTGATCCGGTGTGGATGGTGTCGACGGGACTGTATCTTCCGGGATTGCAATATTGATCGTATATGCAATATTTTTTCCACTCATGGAACTGGTATGTGCCATAAAAGTCATTGAACTATTTAAATTAACAGGAATCTCAAATGCAACTCCGGCCTCGCCTTCTCTCGGTTTTGCATGATATATGTTCTGGGTTCCATTCACTTTCACCCATACTTTATCATACTTAGAACTGCTAAAATTTATCCACTGTTGCTTTTCCATTCTTTACGATTACTTTTTGACACTCAATCTTCACCTTGCTTGAACCACCCGAAGTCAGTTTTGCCGAAAAATGATCCGCATCAACACTATATTCTCCGTCTTTCAAAGCACCTGCCATACCGCTGATATCAGTAATGTTCTCAAATATTTCATCTTCGCCGATTGGTTCCGTCTGTGGGGCGGTTCCGTCTTCCTGCGTATTCTGTACCTTTTCAACAGCTACCTGATTTTTCCCGGCTTCTTTTGTGACTTCCTGACTTGTATCTGTCGTCACACTGCTTTCTGTCTGTCCGGCAGCAGCTTCCGACTCTGTCTGTCCGGCAGCGGCTTCCGGCTCTGTCTGTCCAGCTTCATCATTATCCTGTTTATTCTCACTCAATGTATCTTCTACAGCTGCATTCTGATCTTCCGCATACACTCCCGATACCGGTGCAACTGCCATAGACACAGCCATAAATAAGGCCAAAAATTGCTTGGAATTGTGTTTCATCTTTTACTCTCTCCCTACTACTTTTCTGTCACCAAAAATACCCTTCCACGAAATCATCCGTAAAAGGGTATAAAATGGCCTTGTGAATTTATTATAATTTTCCTCCATTTTTGTACAACCAATTACTCGTGGTCCGGATTTACTTCCATGTACGCTACAGGCAGGTCTCCTGACTCACAGATCCATACATCAGAAGCTTGTCTTCCCGTTATCCAGTGACTTTTTTCTTTTCTGATATTCCCTGCTCACAGTGACGAGTTCGTACAGGACTTGCACCTGTTTCCCTTTTCACCGGCTCTGATCAATCTTATCCAACCGGCACCTGCAGTTTTCATTCTATTCTTTTCACCTTGACTACGATACCACAAGTATCTGTAAAATGCAATTATTAACCCAGATTCTGCTTCTGTACCATATCTTCCGTACGATATTTTTCAAATGTAGAAAGTACCTCTTTCTCATCAGAACCATCTACTACAAAGATCAGCCTCTGATTCAATGTAACTGTCATCATTCCCATAACTGATTTTCCATCAATGATAAGTTTATGTACAGTATCTTCAATCAGAGTATCAGCCTCTACTTTCTGACACATTCTTGAAAATTCTACAAGCTGTTCCGGTGTTTCAAATTTTACATTCATTTTTACCATAATTAAGTCTCTCCTCTCAGGTGTATCCATTATTTTCGTTACAAACACATCTGTTCATAAAAAAATATAAATCAGTATACTACGTTTTTTCTACAATGTAATATATTTTTTATTTCTTAACATTGTCTTTTCACATGGGATATATTATACTTATCTGGCATCATCTGGATAAAAGATAGCAAATTATTTTTATATATCAATTTTATATATTATTTTGGAGGATATTATGAGTACATACGATTATTACCGCATTTTCTACCATGTCGCACAACAGCACAGTTTTACAAAAGCGGCAGAGGTATTACACAATAACCAGCCGAATATTACCCGGTGTATGAATAATCTTGAGACAGAACTTGGCTGCCATCTTTTCGTCCGTTCGAACCGTGGGGTCTCACTGACTCCGGAAGGACAGAAGCTTTTTAACCACGTTGCAATTGCCTTTGAACAACTGGAGCTCGGAGAAACCGAGTTGAAGCGTGACCAGAGCCTTACCAGCGGACTCATCTCCATCGGAGTCAGCGAAAATGCACTACGTATTATGCTGCTGCCAAAATTAGAAGCATTTCACAATCATTATCCACATGTAAGGCTTAAGATTTCCAACCATTCCACTCCGCAGGCAATCGCTTCCCTGGAAAGCGGGCTGGTGGATTTCGCAGTTGTAACAACACCTCTTTCGGTCCAGAAGCAGTTCCAGAAGATTTCCCTTGGTTCTTTCCGGGAAATTCTGATCGCCGGTCCGAAATACAAAGAACTGGCTTCTCACATCTGCTCGCTGGAAGAACTTGCGGAATATCCTTTTGTCTCGCTGGAGAATAATACCAGCACCAGAGATCTTCATATTCAGTACTTTTCTTCCCACGGCTTTCCGTTCCGTCCGGATCTGGAAGTTACATCTACCGATCAGTGTCTGGCCCTGATCCAGCACAATCTCGGTATCGGCTTCTATCCGGAGAAACTTGCAGAAGAACCGCTGAAGCGCGGGGAAATTCTTCAGATTCATCTGAAAGAATCTCTTCCTGCAAGACACATCTGTCTTGTACAGAATGCTTCCAGGCCACAAAGTATTGCAGCACAGAAACTAATCGAGACATTGATCCGCATCTGACAGCGGATCAATGTCTCTTATTTTTTCTTCTATTATGCTCTGCTTCTCCGTGCTTCTATATCCAGGAACATCAGCAGGAAGCTGACAATCAAAAGTCCGCACGATACCCATATCATATGGATTCCGTAATTGGCAGAAAGATTGCCGCCGATTCCGGCTCCTATCGCAAACAGAACTATGATTCCCAAATAATACATTGCCTGCGCAGCTGCTCTGGTCTTCTTTCTCTCAGATAAAAAGACAGTGCTGCCGTTCCGCTTCTCAAATTACCGATACACATCGTACTCGCATATGAGAATCCATTCACCTTCCGGAAACTCTGCACCTGCATCGCACAGGCAAAGGATACCAGAACAGTCGCGATCATATTTCCGCGTTGTGGAATAAATCCTACAATGAACAGGATTATAATCTCTGCTCCCAGAATTCCCTGTCTCCAGTGCAGACGTTTTGCATATTTATACTTATGCTGGATCTGTTCTGCGATCAGAACACCCAAAGCAAATGCAAAAAGCGGAAATAAATACTTCAGTCCCGCCTCCCATTTTCCCGTCATGAAATTCTGGCTCATCAGCACCACGTTACCTGTCTGTGCATTCGAGAATACTTCATTACGCGTATTATAGGTATATGCATCCTGAAATCCTCCCGATAAAGCCAGAAATGCACTACAGATGAATGCCTCCGACATCTGTTTCCCGGAAAATAAACTTTTCATTACTCCCATGTTTTCATCTCCTTAGAAAAAACGGGAAATTGCTTTCACACGTTTTTACGTTTTCAAACCAATCCCCCTCAGCAGATTATTATACGAGAGAATATCAAAAATGTGAAACGTATATTTGATATATCTTTCATATCTTTTTTATATATTCAATTTGATATTAAGACTCCCAGACTTCTTCTGCAACTTCTTTTACAAACGAAACCTTTTTCCACTGCTTTTCATTATTATTCTGAATTATTCTTACATCCCGCCTGTGTATTTTTTCAACGCTTCCATATACACCTTTCCATACCGCTCAGTGCCACATCTTTCCGCACGATCGTTCCGATCCGCATATATTCATCCACCAGAAGCGGCTTCCCGATGATATTCTCACCGTTCAGTTCTTTACTGATCACGCCGGAGCTTACCGTATACCCGTCCAGGCCGACCGCCAGATTGAAAAGCGTTGCCCGGTCTCTGACTTTGATGTTCTTATTCCGGTCCAGTGTGCTTAATATCTCTTCGGAAAAATAAAAGGAATTATAATCCCCCTGCTCAAATGACAAATACGGATACTCCTCCAGATCTTCCAGTGTCAGTGCTTCCTTATCTGCCAACGGATGCTTTGAACTGATAAATACATGTGGCTTTGCTACGAATAACTCTTCGAATTTCAGATCATTCTGACGGATCAGTTTCATGATGATCGTCTCATTCTGTGAAGAAGTATACAGAATACCTATCTCACTTTTCAGCTTCGCCACATCTTCGATGATCTCATAAGTCTGTGTCTCCCGCAGTGTAAAATCATATTTCTCGCATCAAATTACGGATCACATCTACAAATGCATTGACCGCAAAAGAATAATGCTGGCAGGATACGGAAAATCTCGGGTTCCGTTCATTTACATTCAGATACCTCTCCTGCATGAGGCCGACCTGATCCAGGATCTGTCTTGCATAGGCGAGAAATTCATCTCCCTCTGCGGTGATCGTCACACCTTTATTCGTCCGGTGAAAAATCGTCACCTGCATCTCCTGCTCCAGTTCCCGGATCGCATTGGTAAGACTCGGCTGGGAAATGAACAACTCTTTTGCTGCCTCACTTATCGTCCCCTTCTCCGCAACCATGGTAATATACCTTAACTGCTGTAATGTCATAAATTCTTCCTCCCTACAGCATATAGATCAGTGCGTTACAGATACATGCCGCAATATTACTTCCGCCTTTTCTCCCCTCGCTACAATATACGGGGTATCTTCCAGAGTCAGGATCAGCTCTTTGGACTGTACCACATTTACAAAACCAACCGGCACACCGATTACAAGCTCCGGACGGATTCTTCCGTCTTTGATCAGTTCATACAGATGGATCAGTGCTGTCGGAGCATTCCCAATGGCAAAGATTAGCTTTTCATTCCGTTCACACGCTTTTTCCATACTGGCAACGGCTCTTGTTGTTCCATTCTTCTTCGCCGCCTGCGCCACATCTTCATCCGACATAAAGCAGTATACCTGACCGCCATACTGTTCCAGTCTCTTTTTGTTAATTCCGGAACGTCCCATCTGTGTATCGGTTACAATGGAAGCACCGCCTCTGATCGCTTCGAGTGCTTTCTCCACCGCATGCTCGGAATACACCAAATTCTTCGCATAATCAAAATCCGCACTGGTATGTATGCAGCGCTTTGTAATTGGTGCCTGAATCTCAGGAAGCACGATGCCTTCCTGCTCCAGTTCTTCCGTAATGATCTCAAAGCTGCGCTTTTCGATCTCTGTCGGAAGAACATTTTCTATCTCTATTTTAGTATGTGCTGCGTGATTATTTTTCTGTATATTCAACGTTTTCTTCCTTTCTCTTCATAGTCCGTCATAGCCCACATCTCATCTTTTCTAACTACAAAACTTGCCATCGGAACTTCTCTTGCATACTTTGGTATCTACAGCTCCTTACGAATACATAGTAATCCCGAAAAATTATTTCTGCATTCCCATGATCTGATAGATTGCCTTCATGTCCAGATGTTTTCTGAGTGTATCTGCAAGAAGATCATACTGGCTTTCTTTGAATGCTTTCAGGTCCACACCTTCCACTTCTTCCATTGAAAGTCCTTTCTTTTCTGCCAGGGATTTTACGATCTCCGATACAATTTTCTCCTTATCAAAAATGCCGTGGATGTATGTTCCGTATACATTTCCATGCGAGATTCCGTCTGTACTGTTCTCTATTCTGTTTTCCGGCTCCATATCCGGAATCTGTCTGTCCTTTTTCTTCACCGTATCGTGAATCTGATTCATCGGACATCCTTCCAGAAGTTCGGTCTTTCCCATATGGATCTCGTATCCTTCAAACTTCAGATTCTCAAGTGCTTTCAGATTCCCCTCCACATGAAGGAGTGTTCCATTCACCCTTGTTCTGGTCTTTTCTGTGGTAAATGTAGTCGTTACCGGCAAAAGGCCGAGTCCTTTCATACTGCCGCCATCTTCCACGCCTTCCGGATCACTGAGCGACTGCCCCAGCATCTGATAGCCGCCGCAGATTCCCCAGACCACACAGCCGCCGGCATGCGCCTTTAGAATCTTCGCTTCCATTCCGCTCTGTCTTAACCATTTCAGATCTCCCATCGTATTTTTTGTTCCCGGAAGGATAATCATATCAGGATTTCTAAGTTCTCTTGGATTCTTTACATAACGCAGATTCACTCCCGGAGCATTTTCCAACAGCATGAAATCCGTAAAGTTCGAAATTCTCGGTGTCCGGATGACTGCGATATCCACCAGACCGATCCTTTCTTCTGCACCTTTTCCACCCTTTGTCATGTTAAAACGCTCTGTCAGACTGTCTTCATCTTCAATCTCGACCTGCATATACGGTGTAACTCCGACTACCGGAATGCCGCCTCTTTCTTCCAGCATGACAATACCGGGATCCAGGATTGTCTTATCCCCGCGGAATTTGTTGATGACCAGTCCCTTTACACGTTCTTTCTCATCATCTTCCAGGAGCATAAGCGTCCCCAGAAGCTGGGCAAATACTCCTCCGCGGTCAATATCTCCGACCAGAAGCACCGGCGCATCTACCATCTTCGCCAGCCCCATATTTACAATATCATCTTTCTTCAGGTTGATCTCTGCCGGACTTCCCGCTCCTTCGATCACAATGATGTCATTCTCTTCTTCTAATTTGTGAAATGCTTTCATAATGTCCGGTATGAGCTGCTTTTTATAAGCAAAATATTCTCTTGCACTCATATTCTTCAAGACTTCACCATTTACGATCACCTGTGATCCTACATCGTTGGTCGGCTTTAACAGGATCGGATTCATCTCTACCTGCGGCGCCACGCCTGCTGCCTCTGCCTGCACAACCTGTGCACGTCCCATCTCCAGTCCATCCTCTGTAATAAAGGAATTCAGTGCCATATTCTGGGATTTGAACGGAGCCACCCGGTATCCGTCCTGTTTGAATATTCTGCAAAGTCCCGCACACAGAAGACTCTTTCCTGCGTTGGACATTGTCCCCTGTATCATAATTTTTCCAGCCATGTTATCAACCTTTCATTCTCTTCTTCAGATCTTATTGCAATCCGGTAATGCCCTTCTGTCAGTCCTTCATAGTTACTGCAGTCCCGGATCAACAGTCCGCTTTTCAGTGCCTTCTCATACAGTCCTGCTTTTCCTTTAAAAAATATATAGTTTGCTTCCGATCCCCATACATTCAGACCAAGCTTTCTCATCCGCTCTGTCATCCAGAACTTTTCTTTTTTTATATATTCTCTCGTTCTCTTTAAATATGCTTCGCAATCAACAAGTGCTGCCACACCTGCTTCCTGTGCCGTTACCGACACATTCCACGGCTGGAGCATTGCCCTCATTCGTTTCCTAAGAGCTGCATTCTCACACAATGCATATCCAAGTCTTACACCCGGCATACAGAATATTTTCGTAAATGCTTTGATAATGACCACATTCGGATACTGTGTCAGATACTCCCGGCATTCATATCTTTCTGGTTCTTCCAGAAACTCTATAAAACACTCATCCAGGACCAGTATCGTACCGCATTTATTACACCTGTTCATCACACGGATCAGCAGTTCTTTTTCCGTTGTCTGTCCGGTCGGATTATTGGGATTGCACAGAAATATCATATCTGTATCTTCCGTAATCTGTTCCAGTATATCCTCCTGTATCCGGAAATCCTGTTCTTCTTTTAATCTGTAATATTGTACCTCTGCTCCAACTGTGCCAAGTGCCCGCTCATACTCGGAAAAGCTGGTGCCGTCACCAGTGCTTTTTTCGGTCTCACTGCCATTACGACAGCAAAAAAGCTCTGCAGCACCATTGCCGCAGAGTATCTTTTCTTTTTCTATTCTCTCAAAATCACTGATCGACTCCCGAAGTCTGTCGCATCTGACATCCGGATAATACATGATCCTGTCTGCACTTTCCTGTACGCTCTTTCGTACCGCTTCGGGAACTCCCAGCGGGTTACTGTTTACAGAATAATCTGTAACAGATGGATTCCGGTAAATGTCTCCACCGTGAACTGTCTCTTTTGGTTCTGCCAACGTTCCTTCACCTGTGCGGATAAACCGCTCTCTCTGCTATTTTGCTACAACCATCTTACTCACTTTGCAGAAAATAGTCAACCGGAATCTTATACCTGAATTCTTGTTGCCGCATCGCTGCTCATTGCGATCCGCTTCTCACCACTCCTGATGATCAGGTCTCTTCCGGAATTCTGAATGACTGTGATCTCACTGCCTTCATCAATCTTGCATTTTCGGATCTTATCCAGAACTTCCGGGATGCCGAACATCCACTTGATGGTGTAGCTTTTTCCAGCCGCCGCCTTTGACAATGCCTGCATAACTAACACCTTCTTTACCTCTTTTTTATATTGTAAGTTGCACTGACTATGTTAGTCAACAGGAACATTGTTTGCACAATTCTAACTTTTTATTCATAATTTGCAGATAATATTATTTGTTTTTTGATTTTTATTATCAATATCATCTACAGAACCAGAATCCGGAGGATGATTCCAAGTATCAAACCAAGCATTGCCGTCCCATATAACAGCTTATGCGATCTCCGGATATCCAGTAGTTCCATCTCCCGGACCGGATCTCCGATCGTCGGCTTCTTATGCAGCTTTCCAAAATACCACGCATCTCCTGCAAGCTGCACATCCAGCGCCCCCGCCATGACTGCTTCTGTCTGTGCCGAGTTCGGACTTTTATGATTAAAGCGGTCTCTTCGGAAGATACGTGCTGCATTCTTTCCATCCATTCCGGTCAGATATGCAGCCAGGATCATCAACACTGCCGATACCCTTGCCGGAATGAAATTCACCACATCGTCTAACTTCGCTGCTGCCGTTCCAAACCACTGATACTTGTCATTCTTATATCCAACCATCGAATCCATCGTATTGATCGCTTTGTATGTAAATCCCAGAACAGCTCCGCCGATCAGCATATAAAATAACGGTGCGATCACACCATCTGATGTATTCTCTGCCACCGTCTCTACGGCCGCCTTGGTCACACCTTCTTCCGTCAGATTCTGTGTATCTCTTCCGACGATCATGGACACGGCCTTTCTCCCGGCCTCCAGGCCCTTGTTTTTCAGTGCTATGTAGACCCTGTCACTTTCTACTTTCAGGGATTTCGTTGCAAGGATCTGATAACACCAGAAGCTTTCCAATGCAAGTCCAAGCTGCCAGAAATACTTATATGCAACCGATAAGATCACCGCCGGAACTCCTGTACTGACCGTCACAACCACCAGCACCAGAATCCCTCCACCGATGCGTTCCCCTGTCTTATTCGCCGGCAGACAGTTTCTGATAATTCTTTCGGTTCCCGATATCAGATGCCCGATCAGCCTCACCGGATGATACAGCCATCTTGGATCCCCGAAGATCAGATCCAGAACAAAGCCCGCCACGATCGCGATCGTCATATATGTCATTCTCTGAAATTCTAAGTTCATATCCTTCTCCATTCTTTATCTGATAATCATAATAACTTCCTGCTGGTGTCCCGTCTTCCTTTACTGCATACCGTTCCATGATACTCATGATCGTTCCGCCATGTGCCACAACCGCAATCGTCTCCCGGTCATGTGCCTGCGCATCCCGTACGACTTCCCGGAACCCTTCCAGTGTCCGCCGGATGAACGCTTCCCTGCTTTCCCCTTCCGGAAATGGCAGCTTCCCACCACTGTCTATCCATGCCTGATACTCCGGGCAGCCGGAAAGTTCGATATAATTATGATTTTCAAACAGGCCAAAATCACACTCCCGTAACTTTTCATTACAGCTATATGCTCCTGCTTTCATCATCTCCGGATAAATGATCTCTGCCGTCTGCACGCACCGCTTCATCGGACTTACATAGACATATGTAACCTCAGGATACATTCCTTTTCTCTCTTCCAAAAGCTGTATTCCTTCCAGACATAAAGATTCATCCGTCGTTCCGATATAGCGTTTTTCTTTATTTCCTTTCGTCATCGAATGACGTATCAGATAAATCCTCATACTTCCTTTATCACCTGTCCGATTCCGCACATCACACGGTATACTTTCTCCGAATATGCCGCAAGGCGCGTGCACACTCTTCCGGTCTGCTCTCTGTATTCCCGTTCCATCCGGTCAACCGGCACGATCCCGTATCCGATCTCATCTGTGATCAGGATCAGTTCCGGATTCTTCCGAATCAGTTCTTCTGCAAGATCATCTATCGGTTCTCCTTCCTTTATCTTTCTTTCGATATACTGATGGAAATGATATATCCCTTCGCAGCTATATAGTTCTTCTTCCGTACATACCGCACCGTCTGCCCATGTAACATCTGGGTAGATTTTCTTTGCGAATGCAAGTTTTCCCTGATATGCGCCGCCTATTATCATGATCATGACTTCTTTTCCTTCCTCCAATCCTGTATTTTCATCTTTCTGTTATTTTCTACTATTTCTCTGCTGTTTTCTTTCTGCCACTTGTTTTCTTCATTCTTTCCACACTTTTATCCAGCCTGTTCATCATTTGATGATTCCGCTTTTTACTACGATATCCACTACTACCACGACAAGCGCCATCACAAGTTCACATACCTGCAGGAAATATCCACACAGATCCCCAGTCACACCGCCGAAATTCTTCATCACCATCCGGTAATAATATCCAAATACCACGCCTGCCGAGATCACACATCCGATTCCGCAGATTCCTCCGGTCAGTGGAATCAGGAAACACAGTACAATCAGATAAATGCTCAATACCATTCTTGTAATTCTGGTCGATGCACTTTCCGAAAAATCTGCCACCATACCTTTCTTCCTTGCCTGTGGAAATGTAACTACAGACAGTCCACTCAATGTTCTCGATAGCATGAAGCTATATGCGATCACTTCCATACTCCGTACACTCAGACAAGAATACACGCCAATATACATCAGAAAATAGACGGTACATGAAATGATAGCAAATGCTCCTGCGTGGGAATCTTTCAGTATTTCCAGACGACGCTCTTTCGTCTGCCAGGAACTCAGCGCATCCTGTGTATCCAGAAATCCGTCCAGATGAATTCCTCCCGTAATAAATACCGGGATCAGGATCAGAAATATTACAAAAAATAAGGAATAATTTCCTCCTCCATTCCCATCAAACCATTTTGAAAACCGAAACACTCCATAAGACAAAAGTCCGATCACCGCACCGATCCATGGAAAAAACACATTGCATACGATTTATTTTCATCTGTCCATTCGCTGCGCGGCATCGGAATCCTGCTGTACATGGAAAACGCAATTTTGAAACTATTCCATATTCTTTTTATACTCTTCATACTTCTTTTGCTCCTTACGAATGCATACCGGAATTCCATACACAACTTCCGTTACTATATCTGCAAACTCTGCAAGACTTTGATTCACCATTCCGATGCATTCCCGATATTTTTCCGTCTCTTCACTATAGCCGTTTATATCTGCGTTCACTTCATTTGTAACAATTACAAGACGTGTCGTAGAATTGCTCAGTCTGCGTACTCCTGCCAATACTTTTTCTTTTGTTTCTTTTAAATCATTCAATGTACCATCTTCTCTGTAAAGCTCATTGGCCACCAGATTCGATATGCACTCCAGAAGGATTCCCTGATTCTTTGGTATCTCAAGTTCTGATAGATCTGTATATTTTTCCAATGTCCGGAATCCTTTTCCTGCTCTCAGCCTGTGATGTCTTTCAATCTTTTTCATCGTTTCTTCTGTGTATGGCTGCATGGTTGCAATATATATGTAAGTACCATCCTTCTTATTTCTGCCTGTCAGCCAGTTCTCCGCATACTCAGATTTACCGCTTCCGCTTCCGCCTGTCACCAGATGTATCATTCTTTCTCACCTAATTCTTTATAATCTTCGATGTCATTTTCTGAAAATGTACTCATCCGTCCATACACTTCTGCCGCAAGATCCAGCACCGGAAGATATGCCACAGCTCCAGTTCCCTCACCCAGGCACATATCTGCATGCAATGGTGCATCCATGTGTAACTCTTTCAGGATCTTCTGCATTCCAGGTTCTTTCGAGACATGTGACACAATCATCGCATCTTTGACCCACTCACAGATTCTGACGGCCGCAAGTGCCGCAACCGCTGAGATAAATCCATCAACTACAATCGGGATTCGATATACAGCACCTCCCAGATAGAGTCCGGTGATTCCCGCCAAATCGAATCCGCCTACTTTTGCCAGTACATCCACCGGATCATCCCATTTCGGACGATTGACCGCTATCGCCTTCTCGATCGCGTGTATTTTTCTTTCCAATCCTTCGTTCGTCAGTCCTGCTCCCCGTCCCGTTATCTCTGCCGGTTCGTCTCCCAGAAGTACGGAAGCCACGGCACTGCTGGTCGTCGTATTTCCGATTCCCATCTCTCCGGTAGCAATGATCTTATATCCGGCTTCCTTCTTTTCCTTCACCTGATGGATCCCGGTTAAGATTGCCTGTAACGCCTGCATTCTTGTCATAGCCGGACCTTTGGTCATATTTGCGGTTCCATTTGCCGTTTTATACCTTGGGACTTTTGTATCCGCTGCCATACCGATATCGATGGGAAAGATGTCTACACCGGCTTTTTTACACATGATCGCCGCACTGGTATTACATGTCAGAAAATTCTCTGCAACAATTGCAGTTACTTCCTGTCCTGTCTGCGTTACACCTTCTTCTACCACTCCGTTATCCGCACACATCACGATCAGCGCCTTCCGGTTCAGATTCACGTCTGTATCGCCGGTCAGTGCCGCAATCTGCATAATATGATCTTCTAGTTTTCCCAGACTGTGTAACGGTTTCGCAATGGAGTTCCACTTTTTCTGCGCATTTCCTTTCGTTACTACATCTGCCGGATGAATACCAGATACGATCTGATGGAATTCCTGTTCCAGTTGTTCTAAACTTTGCTCTGCCATGCTTTTTATCCTCTCTGTTCTCTATGTTCTATCTCTTTCCCTAGCTCTTTTCTCTTGTTCCCTGCATCTTCTGCATTGTTCCAGAAAGTTCTCCGGAATCTTTTCATTTCCATAATAATGAATATGCGGATATCCTGCCAGTACCGTATCGGTACTGATCATGCATTTCCACGAACGGTTTGACATTGGTTTTTCCGCCAGAAATGCTTCCCCGCATACTTCTGAATCATAATAATGAAATTCATGTGCCGGGATATCTCCTGCTTCTTTACCGAATATTCTTCCCCCTGTCAGGGTAACATAGCCGAATCGCTTTAAGGAACCTGTCGGATAACTTTTCCCTTCTAAAAATCCAACCATTGGAAATTCTGTGCCGCTTTCATCTCTGATATATTCCTGCAGGTACATGAATCCTCACACTCCGCGATACATGGCATTCCGCCGTTCAATGCTTTTTTAATACTCGTCTTCATTGACTCATTTTTACTTAGTTCTTCTGCATATAGTTCCGGATAACCGCCATAGAACAAAAGTCCCGACAGCTTTTCCGGAATCTGCTTATCGTAAAGAGGAGAAAAAGGAATCAGTTCCGCTCCCATCTCCTGCAACAGTTCCAGATTATCCTGATAGAAAAACAGAATGCATCGTCACTTGCAAGCCCGATCCGTACCGTATCTTTTGTTCTAACCGATTCTGTACTATACTGTGCATTTTCTTGCAGCTCCGGTGCATTTTCTGCCAGTTCCAGAAGGCCTGCGATATCTACACTTTTCAGAATCTGTTCTCCCAGTCTTGTGAGTTTGTCTTCCGTATCTTTTCGTTCTTTTGGAAGCTTCAGTCCCAGATAACGGCTCTCCAGTGCACAATCTTTCATAACCGGAACATAGCCGTAGACTTTGATTCCTGTCTGCACCTCGATCATCTCTTTCATTCTTCCATACATCATCGGAGACAAACGGTTCAGAATTACGCCTTTGATACGGCTGTCTTCTTTATAATGCAAAACCCTGGATACACGGCACTGCAGACACGCTTAGTCCTTTACAGTCCAGGATCATCACAGCCGGGTATCGGTAATTCTGGCAATATCATAAGCACTCGCCTCTGAAAGAGATCCCTGCGATCCCATCATAGTATCCCATAACACCTTCCATTACGGAAATATCTGCTCCGGCACCATTTTTTTCAGGATCTCTCTGACTCCATTTTCTCCACACAAAAAGGAATCCAGATTATAGCTGCTGATGCCGATCACAGTCTTGTGGAACATTGGATCAATGTAATCCGGCCCGCACTTAAAAGACGCAGGATTTATCTCCTGCATCTTCATTGCTTTCAATATTCCGCAGGTCAGCATGGTTTTACCTGCGCCACTTTTCATCGCAGTAATCAGAATTCTAGGAAGTTTCATTACTCAGATTCCTCCATTTCTTCCCGGATTTTCTCCGGTGTCAGATCCCCTACAGAGATCACTTTCGTAATATCCTCCACAATATCTCCGGTCATATCTTCCGGTTCCACCTCGTCCAGATTGATTTCTTCCAGAACGAAATCGTCTTCATTTTCCGGATCTGCTTCCTTTTTTGCCGGTCTGCTCGTAAAGCTGATCACATAGATCGGATTCTGTCCATTCATCATATGATAACTGCCCACTTTTTTCGCACGGCTTACCGCTACCTGAATGACTTCTGCCTCTTCTATCTCATTCTCTTCCGTATATTTTAACACCTGCATCATCGTCTCGAGTGAGATTGCATTGAGCACCACCCGTACAAATGGGTTCTTCTTCCGGATAGCATCCAGGATTTCATACAACTTTCCTTTACTGCCCCCGATAAATACGCAATCAGGTGCCGGCAGTTCTTCCAGTGCCTCCGGCGCCATACCTTCTATCACATGCAGATTATCCACGTGCATCCGCCTTGCATTTTCACGGATCAGTTCCTGCGCCTCCACTTTCTGTTCGATTGCATAGACGTTACCTTGCGTTGCAACCATGGCGGCCTCTACGGAAATAGAGCCTGTTCCTGCTCCGACATCATATACAACTGCATCCTTCTTAATCTTAAGTTTAGCAATCGAAATGCTTCTTACTTCTTCCTTGGTCATCGGTACATCGCCACGTACAAATGTATCATCCGGAATTGCCGGAATCACCGGGCTTTCGCCGCCGGATTCATTTTCAATATAAAGGACCGCCAGATTCTCTCCTTTGTAATGAAGCAGTGATCTTGCTGTTCCTGTCTGAATCTCTTCATTCTTATAAGAAAGTTCTGTTCCGATCCTGACTGTTACTTCGCCCATTCCATATTCCGTCATTTTTGTCAGGATCTGACGGATCTCTTCTGCATTACTTACAAGGGCGAATACCTTTTTATTCTCCTTAATGACCGCCATCAGATTTTCTTTTCTTCCATGCAGGCTTACTAGTGCCGCATCCTCCCATGTTACGCCAAGCTTTGATGCAAAATATATGATGATGATACTCCAGGCACCACTTTTGTCTCAATCTGTGGGTCATCTTTCGTCAATTCCAGAATCTTCTTCGCACCGCTGTAAATCCTGTATCACCGGACAACGCAATCGTTACATTTTCATATTCCGGATTTTCTTTGATATAAGAAATGATCTCATCCGGGCGGTATGCTTCATATATGTCTGTCCGACTTCTGCCACTGCCTCGATCATCCTGCCTGCTCCGATCAGAAGTTCTGCTTCCTGACAGCATCTTTTTGCTTCCAGTGTAACCTGGTCTCTGGCACCTGCACCGATTCCCACCAGTGTAACTTTCCAGTGATTATCCAGTTCCAGTTCTTTCTGAAGGAATTTGGACATTTCTTCAAAATTCATTCCCTCTTCTTCTTCCGGCCTTCCGATCACAACCATTTTCACACCGGCTTCTAGTGCAGCCTGACATTTCTGCGGGTATCCGCCTGCAAGTCCTGATTCTTTCGTTACCATATAAGCAATATCATATTCCTTTAACATGGCACGATTCATTTCCGTAGAAAACGGTCCCTGCATACAGATGAGATGACGTCCGGAGAATCCAAGTTCTTCACAATTAACTGCCACCTGGCCAATAGACAGAACGCGCGCATATACCCGGCTTTCGTAATCCGTCAGTCTTGTATAGGATTCCAGCTCCTTGCTTCCTGTTGTTACCAGAATATTTCCTTCTGTTTTTTCCAGATACTTTATCGCTTCATCCATATTTTCCACACAGATGCTTTCTTTGGTCTCTTCACTTCCCCTGACCAGTCTTAAATACGGAACCTGCATAACCTCGCAGGCACTTTTCAAGTTTTTGGTCACTTCTTTGGCATATGGATGCGTTGCATCGATCACATAATCCGGCTCAAACACCCTCATAAACTCGCCCATCTGCCCACTGTCCATCCGGTCGTGTGTCACCGTTATATTCTTCTCTTCCGGAAGCAGACTCTCCCCATAAGCGGTTGCCACACAGACGTGCAGTCTTACGCCTCTTCTTCCGAGATAAGATGCTAATTTTCTTCCTTCTGTTGTCCCTGCATATAATAGAATCTTTTTGTCTTTCATATACGATATCCCCTTGGTGTAACCATTTTTTCCCGAATTACTTTTGTCTGTTTATTTCCGATAAATACAGTAGAGAACATATCTACTGTTGTCTCTTTTAATTCTTTCAGTGTCAGTGTCTGCATTGTTTCTCCCTCGCGGGCAATGTTTTCACTATTCCGCAGACGGTATCTTCCGCCTTATATTCCAGCATGATCTCACATGCTTTTGCAAGATAGGTACTGCGTTTCCTGCTGGAGGGATTATAAAGCAGATCACAAAATCAGCTTTTGCCGCACAGCGAAGCCTTTCTTCGATCAATTCCCACGGTGTCAGAAGATCACTTAAACTGATCAGACTGACATCATGTCCGACTGCTGCTCCAAGTACCGCAGAACCTCCCAGTGCCGCTGTCACTCCCGGGATTACTTCGATCGCGACTTCCGGATATTCCTCACCGATTTCATACATCAGTCCTGCCATTCCGTATATCCCGGCATCTCCGCTGCATACCATTGCCGTTACAGCTCCTTTTGCTGCCTCTTCGAATGCCATCCTGCACCGTGCTGCCTCCTGTCTCATGGACGTTGTCAGATATCTCTTATCCGGAAAATATTCTTTTAATAATTCGATATATACGGTATATCCGACGATCACATCACATTTTTCCAGCGTCCGGACTGCTTTCACCGTCATCTGTTCATATGCCCCCGGTCCCATTCCTATCACATATACCTTATTCAAACTTCACCCTCCAATTATCCCAGGCAAATGCTGCTGTCACACCATTTTCTGCCTGTTTTCTGATCCGCAGTGTACCACCTGTATATACAGCACTTCTTTCACATACATTATCCACTCCAGTAACCTTTTTTACAAATGTAGAAACACTGAATTCTCCTTCTACTTTTTTAATTCTTCTGCCGGATAAAATTCCGGCTCTATGTTATATTTGTTGCAAAATGTAAGCAATCCCTCTTCGTCTTTTTTTAGATTAATGCTTGCGATCCTGCCAATACTTTTCTTATTAATATGTGATTCTTTCAGTATCTTATCCACCAGCTGTTCTATCTGCTCTGCGGATGTCCCCCGTCTGCAGCCGATTCCCACCGTGATCCGTTGTGGTATCAGCCTTAATACATGACTGCTTAATTTTCGTTCATATATCCCGATATAGATATCTGGATTCTCATAGGTTTCCGGTACGATCTTCACTTCTTCCGGCACAGTACCCTCTATCGAATCTCTTCCGCTCTCAATCGCGGCCACGACTGTCTTTCCTTCCAGAATCTTTGCCGAAATTTGCTTTGCCTTCTGCATATCTTCTATATAAAGATGATTCTTTCTGGCAAATACATCTATTGCCCATTTTCCCCGGATATCTGTAGCTGTTGTGATCACAGGCAGTGCTCCTGCCATCTCTGCAATTCTTTCAGCCATCTCATTTGCTCCGCCAATGTGCCCGGACAGGATCGGGATACAATATTGTCCTTTCTCATCCAGTACCAGTACCGCCGGATCTGTTGTCTTTGATCCTATAAAAGGTGCGATCAAGCGCACGGCAATCTGTACTGCTCCGATAAAGATCAGTACATCCCGCGTCCGGAACTGCTCACCTGTCCATTCTCTGGCACTGCATTTTACCGCATCCTTGTCCGATTCCAGTTCTTTGCATTTTACCGCCTGCAGCACCTGGTGTCCTTCTTTTTCCAGTTCATGTGCTAAAGATCTCTCCAGTCTTCTTCCATTTCCGGTAAAACTGATCATTGCAATCTTCATCTTATTTTACTCCCTGACGGAACTCGGTGGTGAATTCCGGATCATACAGTTTCGAACGTTCATACGCATGATGTGTCACCACATCTCCAACGATGATCAATGCTGTCTTTGTAATTCCATGTGCTTTCGCAGTCTCTGCCAGTGTACTGACAGTACAGATGTAACTTTCTTCCTCCGGCCATGTTGCCTTGTATACAATTGCTGCAGGCGTATCTTCTTTATAACCGCCTTCTATCAACTGGCCTTCCAGCTTTTCCAGAAGTCCTGTACTTAAGAAAAGTACCATCGTCGCATTATGACTTGCAAACGCTGCAACCTTTTCCTTCGCCGGAACCGGTGTTCTTCCTTCCATACGTGTGATGACAACACTCTGTGACACCTCCGGAAGTGTATATTCCAGATTCAGTGCCGCTGCTGCCCCGCAGAAGGAACTGACACCCGGGCAGGAATCATACGCAATTCCCAGTTCATCCAGATGATCCATCTGTTCCCGGATTGCACCGTACAGACACGGATCACCTGTATGCAGCCGAACCGTCATCTTCTGTTCCCGTTCTGCCTGTTCCATCACTTCCAGAACTTCTTCCAGTGTCATCTTCGCACTGTTATATATCTCGCATGTCTCCTTTGTACTCTTTAACAGCCCCGGATTCACCAGTGATCCCGCATAGATCACCACATCAGCCTGCTCCAGATAACGCTGTCCACGGACCGTGATCAGATCTTCGGCTCCCGGACCTGCTCCCAAAAAATGTATCATTTTCCGACTCCTTCCTGTCCTGCAAAGAACCTGCCACCAGCAACTTCTCCTGCATACTCTGGTATCTATTGTATATGTCGTTCTTTTCTGAATCTTTCTATCAGTTCTTCTGCTTTTTCTGTCTTTCCAAGGATTCCGTATACATTGGAAACGTGACCGCTCCCACCTGTATCTCTCCTTTCCCCCGGTAGTTCAGATATTTCTCCATACGCATCATGATTTTTTCCATAATGCGTGTTCGTTCTTCCTCGCTGCATTTCTCCAATGCATCATCCGTCGTCACACAGTCAAGAAATTCGACTGCCTTCTCTCCGGCAATTCCCGCTCTCAATGCGGCCGTGGCGAATAAATCCATCCGACAGTCTGCCCATCTGGAATGGGTATTCATGATTCCGCCGGATACCTTGATCAGTTTCCCGATATGTCCGACCAGCAGGACACCTTTACAATCCTGTTCTACCGCCATATCTATGGTCTGACCAATATAGTTACTACATTTTACCACATCATTTTCTTCTATACTATACTGTTCTTTCAGAAAATCCAATCCGTAATTACCCGGTGCAATGATCAGATACCTGTACTTTTCCGCAAGGCATACCTTCATCTCTACTTCAATGGTATCGATCAGCGCCTGTTCACTCATCGGATTCACAATACCGGTTGTCCCAAGTATTGAAAGTCCTCCTTCTATTCCAAGTCTTGGATTAAATGTTTCTTTTGCCAGTCTTGCCCCTTCCGGAATCGAAATCTCTACATCAATTCCACCGGTATAACCAACCTCTTCACAGGCTTCTTCTACTTCTTTTCTTATCATCTGCCTTGGCACATGGTTAATTGCGGCTTCTCCCACCGGCTGATTCAGTCCGGGCCTGGTCACTCTTCCTACCCCGATCCCGCCATCAATATGAATCTGTCCTGTTTCAGAAAGCCTTACCTGACTGTAAACCAGTACTCCATTCGTGATATCCGGATCATCTCCGCTGTTTTTTTGACCGCACAGGATACCATATCCGGCAATTCCCTGTCTGTATATTTTCTCTGTATATCCGTGATATCCAGCTGCAGCTTTTCTCCCTGCGGCAGTTCTACCGACACCTGCTCTACTTTTTCACCTGTAAAAAGCATCTGCATTGCTGCCCTCGTTGCAGCCTGTGCACAGGTTCCGGTTGTATACCCTTTTGCTAATTCTTTTTTCGGCATATGGACTCCTTTCCATCAGGAAGCGAGGTTTTGGCTTTTTTAATATCCCCTGACGCAAAAATGGAGGACTGCAGTTTTCTACATTCCTCCACCAATTTTAGCGTTTTCATACTTACATGTCAAATTATCTGTATGACGGTTCTCCACTTATTCGTTACCATTTTTGTTCTTACATTCTTGTTCCCATGCTTTGATTTCACCGCATGCAATCTTCATTCCCGAATCTCCGGACGGCTGGGTCTTGAAGTCATCCGGCATCTCATGAAGTACGATTGTCCGGCCGGGTATCAACCGCTTAATGCATTAAATAGCAACTCTACTGAATAAACATCGCATCCCCAAATGAAAAGAACCGGTACCTCTCCTTCACAGCCTCTTCATAAGCCGCAAGCACGTGCTCCCGTCCTGCAAGCGCAGATACCAGCATGATTAATGTAGATTCTGGAAGATGGAAGTTCGTGATCAGACAATCCAGTACTTTGAATTTATAGCCCGGATAGATGAATATCTGTGTCCATCCACTCTTCGCTTCCAGATGTCCATTCTCATCTGCTGCCGATTCTACCGTTCTGCAGCTTGTCGTTCCGACGCAGATAACACGGTGTCCCGTCTCTTTTGCACGATTGATCTTCTCAGCCGCTTCTTCATCGATCATGAAGAATTCCGAATGCATATGATGCTCGGTAATCTCATCCACTTTTACCGGACGGAATGTTCCAAGCCCCACATGAAGTGTAACTCTCGCAATATCCACACCTTTTGCCTTAATCTCTTCCAGAAGTTCCGGTGTAAAATGCAGTCCTGCCGTCGGTGCTGCTGCCGAACCTGTGTGAGTTGCATATACCGTCTGGTAACGGTTCTTATCCTCCAGCTGGTGTGTGATATATGGAGGCAGCGGCATCTGGCCAAGCTGGTCTAAGATTTCTTCAAAAATTCCGTCGAAATCGAATTTGATCAGACGGTTTCCTTCTTCTACCACATCAATGACTTCTCCCATCAGAAGACCATCACCGAAACTGATCTTTGCTCCGACTTTTGCTTTCTTACCTGGTTTTACCAGCGTCTCCCATACGTTATTTTCTTTTCTCTTCAATAATAATACTTCGATTTTGGCATTGGTCTCTACTTTGGAACCAATCAGTCTTGCCGGAATAACCTTTGTATCATTGATTACCAGACAGTCTCCCTCATGCAGATACTCTGTGATTTCTTTAAATACATGATGGGAAAAAGCCCCGGTCTCCTTGTCAAGGACAAGAAGTCTGGAGCTCGAACGATCCTCAAGCGGATCCTGTGCAATCAGTTCTTCCGGCAATTCATAATAAAAATCCTGACGTTTCATAATTATGAATTCCTTTCCCTTTTATTCTTTACGTATCTTTTTCTGATATGTTTTCATTTACAGTTGCGTTTGAAGCTATTTCTTTTTCTGATTTATTTTCTACCAGACGATAGCCATTATACACTGGTTTTCCCAGTTTCTCAACTACAGAACTCTGTGTATTTTCTGTTTTTTTCAATTCCCGTATCCCAGACTCTTTCATTTGGACATTTTCCTGCGTTTTTGACAGCTCACCCTCTGATGTCTGTGGTTTCTGCTCTTCTACATTTGGCTTTTCACATTCTGGTACAACTGTTCCCGGTTGCGCCATCCATGCTTTTATCTTCTTCTGATAGACCACTCTGGTATCACAAAGCAGGTCATGAAATCCACGTTTTTCCGAATCAATTCCTGCAACAATATAACCGATATTCACCGGAAGGCTACATAAGAATCTTCCAACCGTCTCGCGGTACACCACATTGAACAGTGTCAGCTTCTCTTCCGGATTTTTTGAAACTACCCGGAGATTCATCGCTTTCTTTCCAAGTGTCGTTCCTGTCAGATAGGTAAATGCAATAAAATACAACACTTTCAGAGCATACAGTACGATATCTTTCAACGAATAATGAAACAGGATGTCCGTTCCCGTTATCGCACCGCCGCCAGCCAGTGAGATACCTGCAAATATCAGCCGCACGATCAGGAGCCTGCAAATACTACCACACTGTCGATCATATAGCCGCCATCCGCACCCAGAACCCGGCATACTCCAGATTCCCACTGGCACAGCAACTGTTCTGTCTGGCTAACTTCTCCTGATTATCGTAACTGTTCTGCATAGTACATCGGCACCCCGCTTTCTACACTTTTGGCGGTTTCCGTCAGAACCTGCGCTTCTGACTTCGGAACTAATGATTCTGCTTTGGAAAACAGCGACTGCAAAAGTCCTTCATCTGATTCCATCTCATAAAATGTAGATGTTCCAAGTTTTTTGCTCATCGCATCTTTCATATCCGGATACAGACTGATCTCATCGATCAGACCGTTGTTCTTCGCCTGCTTTGCAGTATAAGTTCTTCCGTCTGCCAGTTTCTTTACATTCTCCACTGACATATCACGGCCGTCTGCACGATATTCACGAATTCCTCATAAGCTTCATTGATCTGATCCTGATAAATAGCAATCTGCTCGTCCGTAAATTTGCTGCTGTCCTTATTCTTTCCGCTCGTGATACTTACATAACGGATTCCAAGCTTTTTATACAGACCGGACATATCATATCCTGACATGATCACACCGATGGAACCGGTCGTTGTATTCGAATTTGCATAGATTTTATCCGATGCCATAGACACCATATATCCACCGGATGCCGCATAATGTGCCATATAATCCCAGATCGGACGTTTTGTTGTCTCTTTATATTCTTTCAGTTTCTGATACAGTTCTTCGGATTCATAGACAGTTCCTCCCGGAGAATCTACATACAGAAGAATTCCTTTATTGTTAGAATCATCCATCAATTCATCGATATAATTCATCGTTGAATCATGCTGATATCCGCTGGATGCCTCCAGTGCACTGCTTCCACTCTGTTCCTGGATCGTACCTTCTACTCTTACGATTGCAATATAATCTTCAGACGGTGGATTAAACTGATACGAACCTCCGAGATTAATTATATCATCTGCACTGCTCTGAAGCAGATTTTTTGAAATTGTATTGGTAAATACGCTGGCAGCACTGACTCCAACGAACAGTGCTGCCGCTACTACCAGACCTATGATCTGTTTTTTCTTCATACGTAATCCTCTTGCTCTTTTTACCGAGCTTTTATCTGATATGAATGAATGTTTTTTTATTTACGAAGTTCGATTCCCATACCCTCGAGTGCCTTTAAGATACGGTCCATAGCTGTAGATACATCTGCATCTTCCAGAGTCTTATCCTTTGCACGGAATACGATAGAATATGCAACAGATTTGAATCCTGTTTTAATCTGAGCACCTTCGTAAATATCGAACAGTGAATAGCTTTCCAGATATTCACCGCCCTTGCTTTCGATCACATCTTCAATCTGTCCTACCAGAATCTCTTTTGGCATTACCATACTGATGTCACGTGTCACTGCAGGGAATTTTGCAATTCCTGTATATTTACGATCAAATGTTGCTCTTGCTACGATCTCTGGCATATCGATTACTGCAATGTAGGCTCTTGTTCCGATTCCATAGTTATCTGCAACTTCCGGATGTACTTCTCCAAGATATCCGACTACTACACCATCATAAATGATGTTTGCCTGACGTCCCGGGTGAAGGAATGATTTTCCTGCATTCGGATCGTATTTTTCTTTCTTATGAAGTCCTACTTTATCGAAGAACTCTTCTACGACACCCTTCATAGTGAAGAAGTCGCCTTCGCCATACATACCAAGTGTGAACTGTACTCTTTCATCCGGCAGTTCTGTAAGTGGAAGTGCCTTTGGAAGATAAATGTTAGCCAGTTCGTATAATTTTACGTCTTTATTTCTTCTGTTATAGTTTGTTGCAAGTGATGTCAGCATACCATTCAAAGAAGATGTACGCATGATACTATAATCTTCTCCCAGTGTTCATGATCGGAATAGCCTTACGAAGATCAGAATCTTCCGGAAGCAGAAGCTTGTCAAATACCTTCGGGCTTTCGAATGAATATGTCATTCCCTGGCTGAATCCGCAGAACTCAGCGATATCACGTGCAACCTGCTCTACTCTTAACTTGAATGATAATTTTCCTGTTGTAGCTTCTCCACTTGGAAGTGTGGTCGGAATGTTATCATATCCGTAGAATCTTGCAACCTCTTCCGCAAGGTCAGGCGATGCGGAATAAGTCATGACGGAAAGTAGGTGCGATGACTTCGCTTGTCTCTTCATCGAATTCCAGATCGATCTTCTTGAAGTATCCGATCATTTCTTCTTTAGAAATGTCTGTTCCAAGCAGCTTGTTGATCTTTTCCGCATCAATGGTACTCTTACAGGCTCTTTCTTCTTGCTGTATACATCAACCATTCCTCCGACAACTTCACCGGCTCCCATCTCTTCGATCAGCTGGCATGCACGGTCAATGGCTGCCTCTGCATTATTTGGATCCAGACCCTTCTCGAATTTACCGGATGCATCGGTACGAAGTCCGATCTTCTTGCTTGATTTACGGATGTTGGTTCCATCAAAGCAAGCTGCTTCGAATAACATTGTCTGAACATCGTCTGTGATCATAGAGTTTTCTCCACCCATGATACCTGCGATACCGATGGATTTCTTACCGTCACAGATCATCAGTACAGATTCATCCATCTCTCTTTCCTGTCCGTCAAGAGTTGTGAATTTCTCACCTTTTTCTGCAGTACGCACTACAATTTCTTTTCCTTCGATCGTATCAAGGTCATATGCATGCATTGGCTGTCCGTATTCTTCCATTACATAGTTTGTAATATCAACCAGGTTGTTGATCGGGCGGATTCCTACAGAAGCCAGACGTCTCTGCATCCATTTTGGAGATGGTCCGATCTTAATGTTCTTTACGATTCTTGCACAATATCTTGGGCAAAGTTCCGGATTCTTAACGGTTACTTTGATATAATCTGCTGCATTCTCATCATTTCCTGTTTGTGTGACAACAGGTGGATAAAACGCTTTATTAAATGTAGCTGCTGCCTCTCTTGCAATACCTACAACACTGAAGCAATCTACACGGTTAGATGTGATCTCATATTCTACAACGACATCATCGAGGCCAAGTGATTTGATCGCACTCTCGCCTACAACGGCATCATCATCAAAAATATAGATTCCGTATTCCGGAGCCTCCGGATACATCTCTCTGTTAGAGCCAAGTTCTTCGATGGAACACATCATACCATCACTTTCAACACCACGGAGTTTTCCCTTTTTGATCTTGATTCCGCCTTCTACACGCTGTCCAGGCTCATGTCCGCCTGCTACACGTCCGCCTGCTAATACAACCGGTACCTTGTCTCCCTCTTTTACATTCGGAGCGCCTGTTACGATCTGAATCGTCTCTGTTCCGACATTTACCTGGCAGATGATCAGTTTATCTGCATCCGGGTGTTTCTCAATCTTGTCGATCTGTCCGATCACGATCTTATCAAGATCTGCATCTAATTTCTCATAACCTTCGACTTTTGTACCAGACAAAGTCATTGCATCTGTATATTCCTGAGCTGTTACATCAAGATCCGGAACATACGCTTTTATCCATGATAATGAAGTATTCATTTATAAATCTCCTTTTCGTATTATTACTTGTGCTCGCTAGAACTGTTTTAAGAATCTGATATCATTTTCGTATAACAGTCTCATATCATCGATCTCGTACTTCAGAAGTGCGATACGTTCCAGTCCTACACCGAATGCGAATCCTGTATATTCTTCCGGATCAATTCCGCACATTTCCAGTACGTGTGGATGTACCATACCACATCCGAGGATCTCGATCCATCCGGATCCTTTACAGAAACGGCATCCTTTTCCACCGCATTTGAAGCAGCTTACATCCATCTCGGCACTAGGCTCTGTGAATGGGAAATGATGTGGTCTGAATTTTGTCTTTGTGTCTTCTCCGAATAATTCTTTTGCAAATACTTCCAGTGTTCCCTTTAAGTCAGCAAATGAAATATTCTTGTCGATGATCAGTCCTTCGATCTGATGGAAAGAAGGTGAATGTGTTGCATCTACTTCGTCTGAACGGAATACACGTCCCGGTGACAGGATACAGATTGGAAGCTTGCCCTGCTCCATAATACGTGCCTGTACAGGAGATGTCTGTGTCCTGAGCACGATGTCTTTATTAATATAGAATGTGTCCTGCTCATCCTTTGCCGGATGTCCGTCCGGGATGTTCAGTTTACGGAAGTTGTACTCATCATACTCGATCTCAGGTCCTTCTACGACTTCGTATCCCATACCTGTAAATACACGCTCTACTTCTTCCAGTGCGATTGTATTCGGATGACGGTGTCCGACGCAGTTTTTCTTAGCCGGAAGTGTTACATCGATCACTTCTTTTTTCAGCTTTTCTGCACGGATTGCTTTTTCCATCTTTTCTTTATTTTCTTCCAGAACAGCTTCGATCGCTGCTCTTGTCTCATTTACCATCTGTCCAACCTTCGGTCTGTCCTCCGGTGCAACGTCTTTCATACCTTTTAATACAGCGGTAAGTTCACCTTTTTTACCAAGGAACTTTACACGCACATCATTCAGTTTTTCAGGCATATCGGCAGCTTCAATTGCTTTCAATGCTTCCTCTTTGATGTTCTGCAGTTTTTCTTTCATCATTTTCTTCCTTTCTTCGCATATCTTTATGTCAGCGTATGCTTTTGGGTATGCAAGAGAACCTGCCACTGGCAGCTTCTCTTGCATGCTTTGGCATAAAAAAAGCCCCGCCCCAAAAGGGACGAGACATATAACCCGTGGTACCACCCTGATTCCCGCAAAATATTTTTGCGGACACTCATTACTGCGTAACGTGCATCATACGGCATTCTCTACTTTTATTTCAAGAACACAGCTCGCGCGGGAAATTCATTCACCATCTGAACCCAAGGGAACTTTCAGCCTGTCGATTCCCTCTCTCTAGCGGAAAATGGCTCACTACTTACACGGTCATTGCCTTTATCTCATAATACTTAATTATTGTATCACATGAACAGAAGTTGTCAAGTCAGAAATTCTACTCCTGCTCCATATCCCGCAGGATCACATTCACTTCCCCGCCAAGCAGCAAAATATACATACAGAAATACAGCCACAGCATGATCAGTACAATTGTCGTCAAACTTCCATACATAGATGAAAATCCCTTAAAAATATTCAGATAGACCGAGAAGATCCATGATACGATCATCCATCCGACTGCTGAAAATGCCGCACCCATCAACTGAACTTTCAACTGTACAATGTGGTTCGGCAAAAATTTATAGATCATCATTGTAAACACAAACAGCAATACCGGTGTAATGATTCCACGTATCTGCATAATCTGATCCACCAAGCGTTCCATAAGCGGATAATGTTCCGTTACAAACAGATTCAATGTATTACCAAATACTGATAACACCAGCAGAAAGATAATTACAATAATAAACGCAACTGTATAAAACGTTGCGCGTATTCTTAAAATAATATAATTACGTGTCTCCTTACAGTCGTAAACGCAATTCAGACCTGTCGTCAGTGCCAGTACACCTTTCCCGGCTGACCAGAGTGCAACGATAATGGTCAGTGAAATGATACCGCCGGACTGATTATATACCTGATTCACAATGGATGTGATCAGGCTGTCTACTGATTTTGGAAACACCTGAAGGACAGCCGTCATAACGTCTGCCTTCGTAACCGGCGTATACTGTACCAGTGTGATCAACAGTAATATGATCGGAATCAGACTGAGCATGAAGAAGTACGCTGCCTGTGAGCATAGGCACCTACATGATCTTTCCCGACTTGTCCGGTTATTTCCATTACTTTATCATATAGAAACTTAACTTTTTTCATCTTTTTCTCCCAAAATATTCGTCTCTATATTCTACCCGATTTTCTTTCGTTTGTCTATTAGAAATCATTCCG
>ENA-OQHA01000182-OQHA01000182.1-human-gut-metagenome-genome-assembly--contig:-NODE-182-length-34198-cov-2.380705_pt1 | contig 34198 bp, 33 predicted proteins | sample MGYA00242558_ERZ504707 | MGnify/ENA primary metagenome ERZ504707 (study PRJEB26092, sample SAMD00036197) | human gut metagenome | host: Homo sapiens | study: EMG produced TPA metagenomics assembly of... | reverse complement strand
AGAAGATAAGTATAACATTGAGTTTATTGAAAACTATGCCAAGATTAACTTGATTCCGGAAGTTCAGCGTGTAAAAGGTGTGGGTGATGCCAACGTGATGGGTCAGGACTACTCTATGCGTATTTGGCTGAAGCCGGATGTAATGGCGCAATATAATTTGGTCCCATCTGATATTTCTGGTGTATTGGCCGAACAGAATATTGAAGCTGCTCCCGGACAGTTTGGTGAACGTGGAAACCAGACATTCCAATATACTATTCGTTATAAGGGACGTTTGCAGCAGACAGAAGAATTTGAAGATATCGTTATTAAAGCATTGCCAAATGGAGAAGTTCTTCGTTTAGGTGATGTTGCTCGTATCGAACTCGGACGTTTGGCTTATACCTTTAATAATACAGTAAACGGTCATAAGGCTGTAACTTGTATTGTGTTCCAGATGGCAGGTACTAATGCTACTGAAACTATTAATAACCTGCTTGATGTTATCAGCAAGGCAGAAGAAAGTTTGCCTGCCGGTCTGAAGATCAACGTTGCTCAAAATGCAAACGACTTCTTGTATGCATCAATCCATGAAGTAATCAAGACTTTGATCGAAGCATTTATCCTGGTGTTCATTGTAGTATATGTATTCTTGCAGGATATGCGTTCTACATTGATTCCGGCTATTGCTATCCCGGTAGCTTTGATTGCTACATTCTTCGTATTGAAGCTGATTGGATTTAGTGTGAACTTGTTGACTCTGTCGGCGATGGTGCTTGCCATTGCGATTGTGGTCGATGATGCCATAGTGGTGGTAGAAGGTGTCCATGCAAAATTGGATCAGGGATATAAGTCATCTCGTGAGGCTTCTATTGATGCCATGAGCGAACTGGTGGAGCATTGGTTTCAATTACATTGGTCATGATGTCTGTGTTCATTCCGGTAAGTTTCATGGGAGGTACAGCAGGTACATTCTACCGTCAGTTCGGTATTACCATGGCTATCTCTATTGCATTCTCTGCATTGAACGCGTTGACACTGTCTCCGGCTTTGTGTGCTATCTTCCTGAAACCACATGATTCAGAACACAAGCCAAAGAAAATGAGTGTTATCGATCGTTCCATACTTCATTCAACGCTGCTTACGATTCATTGTTGAAGAGTTACAAGAAACGTGTTGTATTCTTTATCCATAAGAAATGGTTATCATTAGGTTTGGTAGCTGCTTCTATTGTTTTGCTTGTATTCTTTATGAAGATCACTCCTACAGGTATGGTTCCTAATGAAGATACAGGTACTATCATGGGTGCTGTAACTTTACCTCCTGGAACATCTCAGGAACGTGCAATGGAAGTTTTGGCTAAAGTAGATAGCTTGGTTGCAGCTGAACCTGCTGTTGAATCTCGTACTATTATTTCCGGATATAGCTTTATTGGTGGTCAGGGACCTTCTTATGGTTCTGTCATTATCAAGTTGAAAGACTGGGAAGAACGTTCTATGATGCAGAACTCTGATATTATTTATGCAACATTGTTCATGCGTGCACAGAAAATTATCAAAGATGCACAGGTATTGTTCTTTGCTCCTCCTATGATTCCGGGTTACTCTGTATCAAGTGATATCGAGTTAAATATGCAGGATAAGACCGGTGGTAGTTTGGATCACTTCTTCGAAGTAGTCAATAACTATAGAGCTGCGCTTGAAGCACGTCCTGAAATTAACTCAGCAAAAACAACATTTAACCCTAGCTTCCCGCAATATCAGCTGGATATCGATGCCGCAGCTTGTAAGAAAGCTGGTATCAGCCGAGCGATATTCTTTCTACTATGCAGGGATACTTCGGAGGTTTATATGCATCAAACTTCAACCGTTTCGGTAAGATGTACCGTGTAATGATTCAGGCTGAGCCGGATGCTACTAAAAACATGGAATCTTTGAACAGCATCAAAGTTCGTAGTGGTAACGAAATGGCTCCTATTACACAGTTTGTCAGCATGAAGAAAGTGTATGGTCCGGATATCATCAACCGTTTCAACCTGTATACTTCTATGAAAGTCATGGTTGCTCCGGCTTCAGGATACACTTCAGGTCAGGCATTGCAGGCTATTGCCGAAGTTGCTAAGGAAAACTTACCTACTGGATTTGGTTACGAATTAGGAGGTATGGCACGTGAAGAGGCATCTACAAGTGGTAGTACAACAGGTATTATCTTTGTGTTGTGTTTTGTATTCGTTTACTTGTTGCTGAGTGCTCAGTACGAAAGTTATATTCTTCCGTTGGCTGTATTGCTTTCAGTTCCGTTCGGTTTGATGGGTAGCTTTATTTTCGTTAACGGATTCGGTGCATTAGGAAATATACCAGCATTGAAGATGATTCTGGGAACTATGTCAAATGACATCTACATGCAGATTGCATTGATTATGTTGATGGGTCTGTTGGCTAAGAATGCAATTTTGATTGTAGAGTTTGCCTCGACCGTCGTAAGCAAGGTATGAGTATTTCTTGGGCAGCTGTGCTGGGTGCGGCAGCTCGTTTGCGACCGATCTTGATGACCTCTTTGGCTATGATTGTCGGATTGCTTCCGTTGATGTTTGCGTTTGGCGTAGGTGCTCACGGTAATCGTACTCTGGGTTCTTCAGCTATCGGTGGTATGTTGATTGGTATGATTCTGCAAATCTTCATTGTTCCGGTACTGTTTGTTATATTCCAATGGCTACAGGAGAAGATTAAGCCGATGGAATGGGATAGCCTTGACGAAAGTGAAGTAGAGGCTGAAATCGAACAATATTCTCCTACTGCTAAAACTCATAAATGATAAAGACGATAATGAAAAAACAAATATTAGGTGCGATGTGTCTGGCTGCCATGATGAGCAGTTGTCACATCTATAAAGCTTACGATCGTCCGGAATCGATAGATGCCTCAGGCATCTATCGTGACCCGGCGTCGGCTACCGATACGTTGGTTGCCGATACTTCAAATATGGGAAACTTGCCATGGAAAGAAGTCTTTCGCGATGCAAAATTGCAGGCTTTAATTGAAGAAGGATTGGCAAACAATGTAGATATGCAGGCTGCAGCTCTTCGTGTACAGGAAGCAAAAGTGATGCTGACTGCCGCAAAACTGTCGTATCTGCCTTCTATAAACTTGGCTCCTCAAGGAACAACAACTAGTATGGGAGGAGGAAGTTATGTAAAAGCTTATCAACTTCCAGCTGTTGCAAGTTGGGAAATCGATTTGTTTGGCAAGATTCTCAATACAAAACGTGGACAGAAAGTTGCTTATGAACAAAGCAAGTATGCGGAACAGGCAGTACGTTCACAGATTATCTGTGGCATAGCCAATATCTATTATTCGTTGCTGATGCTCGACCGTCAGGTGGAAATTACAACAGAAACTGCTGCCATCTACAAAGAAAATGTACGTGTAATGGAAGCTATGAAAGTCGCTGGTATGACAACCGAAGCGGGAGTTGCACAGATGCGTGCTGCTAGTCATCAGGTAGAAGCTTCGCTGATGGATTTGAAACGTCAGGTACGCGAAACAGAAAACTCTCTGGCTGTATTACTGGCTAAAGCTCCGCAAACTATCGACCGTAATACTCTGGACGAACAGGTGATGCCTGAAGAATTGACAGCCGGTGTACCATTGCAGTTGCTGGAAAATCGTCCTGATGTAAAGATGGCAGAAATGACATTGGCAGCAGCTTATTATACCACGAACTCTGCCCGTGCAGCATTCTATCCGGGTTTGAACATAACAGGAACAGCCGGATGGACAAACGGTTCAGGTATATCTGTAGTTAATCCGGGTGAATTTATGTTGCAGGCACTGGCTTCATTGGCTCAACCTATATTCAATAACGGCAAACTGGTAGCCAATTTGAAAGTTTCTAAGGCAGAAGAAAAAATTGCCAAGATGAACTATCAGCAGACGATATTGGAAGCTGGTAAGGAAGTAAGTGATGCATTGTTCTTATATGATACACAGAACAAGAAACTTATAGAAGACCGTGGACAGGTAGAACAGTTGGATAAAGCTGTTACTTATACCAAAGCTTTGTTCCAGAGTGGAGAAGCCACTTATCTGGAAATTCTGACAGCACAGCAGAATTTGCTGAGTGCACAGCTGAGCGAGGTTTCTGATAATTTCCAGCGTATGCAAGCTGTTATAAACTTGTATAGTGCTTTGGGAGGAGGAAGAGAATAATTAACCTTAAATATGAAAGAAACTATGATTAGTCCTTTAGCTTACGTTGACCCGTCTGCCAAGATTGGGAAAAACGTTACGGTACATCCGTTTGCTATATCGACAAAAATGTGAGATAGGCGACGATAATGTGATTATGCCTTATGCCAGCTTGATGAGTGGTACTCGCATGGGAAATGGCAATAAAGTGTATCAGGGAGCTGTTGTTGCTGCAGTTCCACAGGATTTTGCTTATACAGGTGAAGATACATTAGCCTATATTGGTAATAATAATGTAATCCGTGAAAATGCTGTGATTATTCGTGGTACACATGCCGGACATGCTACAAGCGTTGGCGATGGAAACTTCATTATGACAGGTGCACGTCTGTCACATGATGTTGAAGTTGGAAATCATTGTATTATCGGAAATGGCTCGCAGGTATCTGGTAATTGTATTATCCAGGACTGTGCGATTCTTACATCCAATGTGCTGATGCAGGGTAACACACGTTTGGGAAGTTACTCTCTGGTACAGGGAGGATGCCGTTTTATCAAAGATATTCCTCCTTATATCGTGGCAGCTCACGAACCTATTGCTTTTTACAGCATAAATACGAAAGTGCTCGAGCTTGCAGGTTTCTCTGAAACTCTGATTAAACATATTGCTCAGGCATATCGTATTCTGTATAAGGCAAATACTTCTCAGCACGATGCATTGCTTCGTATTCAGGAACAAGTTCCCAATAGTCCGGAAATCGAACGGATTATAGAGTTTGTAAAACATCGAAGTTAGGCATTATTCATTAATTGTATTTTATGGCAGGCGTAAAGAGAAATAAGTGTGACAGAGCAGAGCTGAGGAAACGAGTAATACTGGAAGCTTCCCGTGCTTTTGCCAAATCTGGCATCAAGAATGTTCATATGGACAGTCTTGCGTGCGCACTTTCTATATCCAAACGGACTCTTTACGAGCTATTCTGCGATAAAGAACAGCTTTTGCTGGAAGTGTTTGCCATGCACCAGCAAGAGATGAGTACATACATTAGCGAAGTTGCTTCCAGAGCTGAGAATGCTCTGGAAGTAATCTTTGCTTTTTATAAGCGTAAGTTGAATGAGTTGGGACAGATAAATCCGCTTTTCTTCCGCGATTTACGTAAGTATCCTAATGTGTTGACATATATACGCGAACATCAGAAATTGAACGATGCAGCGGCATTGGTACATTTCCAAAAGGGAGTAGAAGAAGGCATATTCCGTAATGATATAAATTTTGCCATTATTAATCAGGCAATGTCGATGCAGATGGAAATGCTGATATATTCGGATATAACAGAAAATTACCCTATTTCAGAAATCTATAGTGAAGTTACTTTCCTGCATATGAGAGGAATTACTACCCCGAAAGGTATGCAGATGGTAGATGCTTTTTTACAGTCAGTAAAAGAAAAGCCTTGATAATACCTCCTATATTCTTCAAAAAACCTCTATCTTTGCAGCTGTTTGCAAAGAATCATCGATGAAGAATAAAATAACAATAACTTTTGTCTTTACATTACTGGTAGTCTGCGGACTATTGGCACTTTATTATTTGCCTCCTGTAAATTTTAACGGGAGTCCTCTGCGTAAGGTCGATTTATTATCCGACTTACGTCCTGATCCTGTAATCGAAGAAGTTTCCGATACCGATTCCATACCTTTGCCTGTTGTGGCAAAGCCTATATTTGTTGATACTTGTAAGGCTGGTATGACCTGTATAGAAGACTATGCAGATTCTCTGGAGTTGGGAATGGGAGCTTTCTATGAAGCTTTGGAGAATCGTGCTTCACTCAATCGTCCCGTTCGTATCGCTTATTTTGGCGATTCCTTTATAGAAGGTGATATATTGACAGCCGATTTACGTACTCTGTTCCAGCAGAAGTTTGGAGGAAGAGGTGTAGGATACGTGCCTGTAACTTCCCGTATTGCTGGATTCCGTCCCACTGTAAAACACACTTTCAGCGGGTGGGAGAGCCATGCTATAACCGATTCCGTAGCCTTTCATCGTTCCATGCAAGATATATCCAATCATTATTTTATCCCTCGTCAGGGAGCATCTGTCAGTCTGAAAGGTGGTAAAAATTATACTTCTTGTTTGGATACATGCGATATATCTTCTTTCTATTTCTTTTCGTCTGATTCCGTAAAACTGTCCGTGCAAGTCAATGGAGGTGAGGATACAGAATACATTTTCCCCGGCGACAGTACGGGAATGCAGGTTGCCCAGGTAGAAGGTAGAATAGGAAATGTATCTTGGAACGTATTGCAGGCTGGAAAAAATACCCGGTGCTTTGCGGCTACAATGGATTCGAAAGAAGGAGTTATACTCGATAATTTCAGTACCCGAGGCAGTAGCGGACAGCAACTGGCCAGCATTCCTCTGTCTATCCTGAAAGCATACAACCGCTTGCGTACCTACGATCTGATTGTTTTACAGTATGGATTGAATGTCGCTTCCGAAAATGTATCCAACTATTCTTATTACACACACGAAATGGAGAAAGTTGTCAGACATCTGAAAGAAGCTTTTCCTGAAGCAGCTATTCTGATAATCGGAATCGGTGACAGAGAAAATAAAACAGAAACCGGAGAATTGCGAACTATGCCTGGAGTAAAAAATCTCATCCGCTACCAGCAGGCTTTGGCTGCAAATACTCATGTTGCTTTTTGGAATATGTTCGAAGCGATGGGAGGGGAAGGAAGTATGGTAGAAATGGTAAACAGCAAACCGGCAATGGCAAATTATGACTATACGCATATTAATTTCCGAGGAGGAAAACATCTGGCAAAAATATTGTTCGAAGCGCTGATGTACGACAAGGAACAATACGAAAAGCGTAAGGCATATGAAAATTAATGCACTATGAAACAGCTGAATGTTCTGATTTTTTATCTGCTTAGTGCTCTGGGACTATTAGTTGTGAGACCGGGGTATGCACAGGATGCTATACCTGTATGTCCAAAGCCGGATACACATTCATCTCCCGTCTATCCAAGCCGTGAGATGAAACAACTCATGCAGTTTGTTGCAGTAGACAGCCCGATGCCCGATGTTTTCAAGAATGTTACAGAAAACGAACTGACAGATCCTGCGGGCTCTTTATATCCTTTTTGGGAAAAGCTCGGAAAATTAGACCGTCCGTTACGTATTGTACATATAGGCGATTCACACGTCAGAGGTCATGTTTTTCCCTATGTAATGCGTTGCTGTCTGGAAGATGATTTGGGGCAAAGGCAGTAGAGCATATTCCTGTATCGTACCATACCTCTGGAATAGCAAAGGAAACAGGTTCGAACGGTATAGTATACCATATTCTTGGTGTAAACGGAGCAACCTGCCAGACTTATTCTACTCCGGAACGCATTCATGAAATTGTAGGTTTACATCCCGATCTGGTCATACTGTCATTCGGGACCAATGAGGCACACGCACGTCGTTATAATGCATCGGAGCATACACAAGCTATGAGCCATCTGATAAATATGTTGAAGACAGCGTGTCCTGATGTTCATTTTCTCATGACAACTCCTCCGGGAGCATATGTCAGAAACGGGAGAAGAGGCAGAGTTATCAATCCACGTATACCGCTGGTTGTAGAAAACGAGTTGGAATTTGCCCGTGAGCATGGCATTGCTATCTGGGATATGTATGACATCGTAGGAGGCCGACAACGTGCCTGCCTTAACTGGAATGCAGCAAAAATGTATCAGCGAGATAAAATACATTTTACCCGCGAAGGATATACTTTACAAGGATTATTATTACATGAAGCATTTATAAAAGCATACAATAATTATGTGGCAACTAGATTGGACTAAACTGGCAGACATACTGACTTACGATCCCCGGCAGCCGATGATATTCAGCAGCGGACTGTTTCTGTTTCTTTTCCTCGGATTCAGCCTGATATACGCACTTTTGCAGAAACGTACTACGGCACGTCTGCTTTTTGTATCAGCTTTCTCTTATTATTTTTATTATAAGAGTAGCGGTGTCTATTTCTTTTTATTGGGAGTCGTTTCTGTAAGCGACTATCTCTTGGCCGCTAGAATGGCACGTACCGAAACTCTTTGGAAACGTAAAATGCTGGTTGTAGTGAGCTTATGTATCAATTTAGGGCTGTTGTGCTATTTCAAGTATACTAACTTTTTCTATGAAATACTCTGTCCGTTGTGGAACGGCCATTATGAAGCTTTCGATATCTTCCTTCCCGTAGGAATATCTTTCTTTACGTTCCAGTCGCTCAGCTACACTATCGATGTATACCGCCGTGATTTGAAGCCACTCGACAGTCTGTTGGACTATGTGTTTTATGTTTCATTCTTTCCACAGCTTGTAGCAGGTCCCATCGTACGTGCCCGTGACTTTATTCCGCAAATCCGTCAGCCCCTGTTCGTTTCGAAAGAAATGTTCGGACAAGGAGTATTTTTTATTGTGAGCGGATTATTTAAGAAAGCCGTTATATCCGATTATATAAGTATAAACTTTGTAGAGCGTATCTTCGATAATCCCAGTCTGTATTCCGGTTTAGAGAACCTATTCGGTGTTTATGGCTATGCCTTACAGATATACTGCGACTTTTCCGGATACAGTGATATGGCAATCGGTATTGCTTTGCTGTTGGGCTTCCGTTTCCCGATAAACTTTGATTCACCCTACAAGTCGGACAGTGTAACCGATTTCTGGCATCGCTGGCATATATCTCTGTCCAGCTGGCTGCGTGACTACCTGTATATTTCGTTGGGAGGAAACCGGAAAGGCAAGATACGTACCTATATCAATCTTATTCTGACCATGCTTCTGGGAGGTCTGTGGCATGGAGCCTCATGGAATTTCATTATCTGGGGAGCACTTCACGGTGTAGCTCTGGCCGTGCATAAATTTATCCGCAGTCTGTTCCATCGCCCCAAGAATTACCGCAGTACCGGCTGGCGACGTGTTTTTGCTGTCATCATTACCTTCCATTTCGTATGTTTCTGCTGGATATTCTTCCGTAACACCGAATTCGAGGGTTCAGTATCGATGATTCGTCAGATATTCACTTCTTTCCATCCCGAACTGTTCGTACAACTCGTAGAAGGATACTGGAAAGTATTCGTGCTGATGGGAATAGGCTATATGCTTCATTGGTGTCCGGATAGCTGGCAGAATGCATGTAGCGTGACATGACACGCATGCCGTTGGTAGGACAGGCATTGATTCTGATTGCCCTGATATTTCTGGTCATACAGGTAAAGAGCAGCGACATACAGCCGTTTATTTATTTCCAATTCTAGACTGAAAAATGAGGTGATTGATTTTTCCTTTTATCGTATAATAACTCATGTATGTGAAGGGTACAAAAGGGAAAAACAGAAGAAAACTTATTTAAGAAAAATTGCTGATGTTTTCATAAAAACATCAGCAATTTTTTATAGAAATCTGTACAAAAGTTACAATGATTTGTACAGATTTTCAGTAGCCTTAGCTGTCCTTTTTATCGTAAGGACAGCTAAGGCTTCAATTCTTTTCTTTATTTTGTAGATTTTACTTGTATCGGAATGCCAGTATATAATATACACCAATTGATAAAACACATATTATCAATGAAATAACTTTTAAGATTGCTACCCATTTATAATAATCAGATAAAATGCCTGCAACCATAAACATTGTCAAAAAGATATTGAAGATACGTATGAGTTTAGTGACCAGTCTATATTGTTTGACAACATTATGTTTTCCAATGCGTACCGGAAATTGATGCAACGTACGGGAGCATAGGCTCCTCCAAACAATAAAGCAAATACTACTATACTGATGAATATTCCATATACTCCATAATCGGAGAGGAGGTCTGTGTGGAAATAATTCCAGCATACTATTCCGATGCCAGAAAGCAGGCAGAGAGCTGCTGTGCCTTCCAATATCCTATCTGCGATAGATGGATGATAATGTATTTCAGGAGCGTTTTTTCCGGAAAACGGACCTAAATTGATGGTGAACATATTATTCTTCTTTTGTATCAGTTTTCTTTGTTTTCTTTAATCTTCCGCTTTTGCGTAATGCTTCGTTGATAATCCACTGAAGTTGCCCGTTGGTACTGCGAAATTCATCCGCAGCCCATTTTTCTATAGCTTCCATCGTTGCGGCATCTACACGTAGAACGAAACTTTTAGTCGTATTCTCTTTTTTGCCATTGGCCGTTTCTTGATTAATGATTCAGCGTTCCTGTGTTCACAACCGGCTGGGCGGCTTCGTCGGCACAGAGCACAACAAGCAAGTTACTTACCATAGCAGCTTTTTTATCTTCATCCAGTTCTACGATATCTTCCTGAGAAAGCTTGTCGAGTGCCATGTGCACCATTGATACGGCTCCTTCTACGATTTTTTCGCGTGCGCTGATAATAGCAGAAGCTTGCTGACGACGTAGCATGACGGCAGCAATTTCCGGTGCATATGCCAGATAATTGATGCGTGCCTCTACAACTTCAATGCCGGCCATAGCCAGACGTTCGTTCAGCTTTTGTTCCAGTTGTTCATTGATTTCTTCTCCTCCCGAACGTAGAGTAAGTTCATCGGTTCCCGCTTCATTGTCATCGTAGGCATATTGTCCGGCTACTTGTCTGAGAGCTGCATCACTCTGTATTTTCACAAAGTTCTCGAAAGCATTCATACGATTGGCTACAGCATTTCCAACACTGATTTCTTTGCCGTTACCAGAAGAGGTCGTATCGCTCGCCATAGTTTGTGAATCAATCTCGAACATGGCTTTGTATGTATCTTTCAGTTTCCATACCAGTACCAGACCGATAAGAATCGGATTTCCTATTTTATCGTTTACCTTGATCGGTTCTACATCAAGGTTACGGGCACGTAAGGATAATTTTTTCTTGTTCATGAAAGGATTTACCCAAAAGAATCCTGTCTCTTTGAAAGTTCCTTTATATTTCCCGAAAAAGACCATGATACGCGCTTCATTAGGTTCCAGTTGCATATAACCACCAAATAAAATAAACCAGATAAGCAAGAGTACTCCACCCAATATGAAGAATGGAGTTGTCATTTGCATAAAGCAGCAAATAATGATGCCTGAGATCAATAACAGGTGCATAGCCAGCATGAGAAATCCGTTAGCTTTAAATCCTCTGAAATTTAATTCTTTTGCTTCCATAAACTCATATTTAATTGATATTATTTTGATATCACAAATTTATGGATAAAGAATAAATAAAACAACACGAGAGAGGATGTTGTTTAGCATCCTCTCTCGTGTTGTTTTATTGAAATGCAGATTATTCTGCCATGCGTGTATATGTATATTTATCATAGAAACTACCGTATTCGTCTGCTCCAGTTGTTTCGATAACAAGTTTGTCTGAAGAGGCTTCAAGTATTTTTGCGGTAGATACATCGACTCCCTCCATGCTTTCCGGAATCATATTGTTTCCTTCCAAGTAGAAGTTTTCACTATCGTATCGATGCCAAGTACCACTATAGTATTCATAGTGAGTTACAGTGTATTTATTACCGTCTGTTTTTCTATAGTAATTTTTTCGCAGTCATCTGTAGGTTCAAAAGGATTGAAGTTTTCATTATAAGAAATTTTTTCACCTTAATAATAGTAATATCCGTTAACGGCAGTCATACCCCATACTCCTTCTAACTGATTTACTTCGATAGCTTCATCGTCTTTAGAACATGATGAAAAACAAAAAATACTGATCAGGAGTGTTGCTAAAAACAAAATCTTTTTTATTGGATTAATTTTATTAAATTTTTGATTTTTTTAAAAGTATATAAAGCTACGAGGATATACAATACAGTTTTTATAGTTCTATGACTATATTGATTTTTACTGTATATATGAGGTGTAAATTTAGGATTATCAGGGTATCCTTTTATAAAAAAAACTCCTGCCATTTTGAAAAAACAGCAGGAGTAATTTCATTAATTATATTTACAAAATAAATTAAAAATCATCAGCAGGGAAACCTGTGCGGCGGAATCCTGAAACTTTATAAGTCAGTCCGTCTGGGTCATCATCAAACTGTATCATGTACACAATACTGTCGGCAGGCATTCCACTAGGAGTAAGGCTGCTCCTTCGAGTATTTTTCCATCAGTTATCTTCACTTTGCAATCGTATGAAGTATTGTCAATGAAGTCGTTGGTTGTAAATGTTCTGTTATTATAGTCTACATTTACTTTAACTTTATAATCCCAAAAATTTGCTCCGTCTTCTAGCCACATTTCAGTAGGTACATTGGCAGCTGTATTGTATGTGTACATGCGAAAATGTCCTAAACCTACATCACCAAGCTCTTGTCCGTTACTTATAGCAGTGGCAGTAACCCACCAGTCGCCTGCCATCTTTTCAACAGATGTTCCTCCTGGCTCGGTATCGTCATTACAAGAAGTTAGTCCTACAGCCAATATGGCAAATAAAAATATGATATATTTTTTCATAAAGCTTCAATAATTATTTAGTTAGTGTAACGCTTAGAGGTGTTCCTCCATAATCTACGGTCATAGTGACTACGCCTGTTTCTGGATTATATTTTCCTTCTGTTAAGCTCAATGCAAGTTCTGAAGCAAAATACCAGTTTCCTACTTTAATTAAAGTGAGTGTATTATCTGCGTTCAGTTTTAATTTTGCTTCAGCATGGAAATCGTACATTGGCTCAAATCCCGGATTCATTCCATAAAACTGCAAGCCTCCCAATAAATCATCAATAAGGTAAGTCCCATCTTCATTTTCTGTAATCAAGATGGGTGCGCCTGTATAGTGACGAGTTCCAGCCTGTGATTCTCCCTGATATGCACTTGCAAAACTATCAGGATTAACTACCATTACTTGACGAGTTTTGGTTACTGAAAATCCATCAACGTTGGCTACAGAATAAACTAAGTTATAAAATCCAGGTGTTGAGCTGTCTACACTACCAGTGACCTTTACCTTTTCACTGATATCTTCCCCGTTTTCGGTTGCTTCATATCCAGGCTCTGTATAAGTTTCACCTAATGATAGTTTTACAAAATCATCTCCTTTCAAGTTTAATTCTGCAAAATATGTTACCTTAGAAAGGTCTTCTACTGAGTCTTCACATGAGGTGGCAGTTCCCAATAAGAATGCTCCCATGAGTATGTAATAAAATATTTTTTTCATTTCTATAAAACATTTAAGTTATTAGTTCTTGTCCCACCATACAGGAGTACTTACTGGTACTGCTTTGGGAGTGTTTACATTATACATACGTGCACTCAATGGGTATGTCATACGTTTACCAGTCCATTACCAAGACCGTTGATCCATGGCTCTATTAAATCACCCGGAACATAACTTGAGTTACCTTTAAAATATCTAACTGAGAAACAGTAGTAATATTCGGACAATCGGTACGGCGTATTTCACTCCATGCTTCCATATGATCCATACAGAATAAAGCTGCCCACTTTTGCATGTATACTAAATGAAGTTTATCGTTTGTTGAGGTAGCATTGTCCCATAATGCCAAAATTCCTGCTTCTTGACCACTCATACTACGTGCTTCAAAATCGGCTGTAACTCCAGCATTATAAGCATTTTGAGCTTTTCCTTCATCATTCAGGAAACGTAAATTAACTTCTGCGATAAGGAACTGAAGTTCTGCTTGAGTAAACAGATAGAATGGCTGAGTTGCTCCGTTTCCGTCAGAATGTTGATAATTGATGGCACTTACATTTTCATTCTTCCAAGTATCCGAACCGTTGTTGTCATCAGATTTTGTTCTACCACCCGGAATCTGTCCTAAATATTTGCCTTCTTTTTTGTTTTTATTGATAGCGTAAGCTATACGTGGGTCATTATTTGCCTGATAGTAAGCTACGATCGGATAAGCTGCACACTGGTTACCCGGTGTATTTACTGCATTCGTTTCATACCATGGATTACGTTTTGATGTTTCGTCTGCGAAACCTGTAAATGCAGCATCACCAGTAAAGAAATTATTTTCTGCTACTAAAGTTTTTACTTTTTCAGTATAGGTAGCAGCATCTACTCCTGCATCTATGAAGCGCAGATACATACGTAAGCGTAATGCGTTAGCCAATCCTTTCCATTGTTTCATATCACGGTTAAAAATCAGATCTTGCTATCCATAGATGCATTATCTGTCAAAGCTGCTTCTGCTGCATCCATTTCTGCCAATACACCTTTGTATACATCTTCTCCGTTATCCCATTTCGGATTGCTGACTGTGTTACCTTTTAACGCTTCACTATATGGAGCTTCGTTAGTATTGTCGACCATTACCTGTAAGACATATGCACGCAATACTGTTGTAGCAAAACGGTCAGCAGGGTTTGTACTTTTTTCTAGAACTTCTTGAGCATCCATCAGTGCCCCTGCATAAATAATGCGGTATGAATAGTCCATCAGCTGTGAAGACTCATTGAACATATACTGACTGATTTCTATGTATTGGCTTTGTTCTGGATTCTGTTCATAATACTGTGCAAAATAACCCGCATAGTTATGAATTTCTCCTCCTACAGCAGCTGCAATACCTGCTTCAACAGAAGGAAAAATCAAGTCTGGCGTCATTTGCTCATTGCTTGGGTAGTTGGGATTTTCATTAATGTCAAGGTCACAGCTTGTGCATAAACTTGCCATTAATAAGGTATATAATGCTAATTTTTCATATATAAACTTCTTTTTAATCGTTAGAATTTCACATTTAAGTTGATACCGAAGTTACGTGAAGTTGGGTTTGAAGAGTATTCACCGTAATTACCTGACAGGTCGTTACCAAATGATGTTGTTTCTGGGTCGATAAATGTGTTGCTTGATGGTGTCCAGATAAAGAGATTATTTCCGTATGCTGAAATACGAACCCCTTGTAGCGGAGTTTTAGCTAACCATTTTTTTGGTAAATCCCAGCTTAACACAACAGTACGCAACTTAACATATGATTTGTCTATTAAATCGATTTCTCCACCAATACCTCCCATAGGGTCGTAATAGTAGTTACAGATATCTGCGCTTGAAACAGGTGTTGTATTTTCTACATAACTGATGCTGCCATCAGCATTAGTAACCTTATTTACAGAGTTGGGAATAATGAATGTATTACGGTCGTTGTATGCTGTTTGTATTGCATTACCTGTGAAGTAAAGAGTATTCTTTGTCTTTGAATACATGATACCACCTTGACGAATATCAAAATCAGCACTTAATGATACACCTTTGTAAGTAAGTGTAGTAGAAACACCCATCTGATAACGGTTATTCATATCACCGTAAGTAGCAAATTCTGCTGCTGCAACTGGCAGACCTGTATTGGCATCAGCTACGATTCTGCTTGCGGATCACGTTCTACAGCTTCGGCTTTGAATACACCTAATGGTTGTCCTACAATTGCATACATACTAGTACTACCGTTCAATCCATATATAACTGTTTCACCTCCCAGTTCTTCTGGTAAGCTTACAACTTTACTCCAGTTTTGGTAAAGTTTACTGTAACATCCCAACTGAAATCTCTAGTTTGGATAGGAGTTCCGCTTACTAATAATTCGACACCTTTATTGCTGATCTTACCTAAGTTGATATTTTGAGAACCATATCCTGTTGCTGGATCCATGCTTAAAGACATGATCTGTTTATCAGAATTACGATTGTAATAAGCAGCGTCGAAAGAAAGACGATTATTGAAGAAAGCCATATTTAATCCGAATTCGTATTCGGTTGTCATTTCTGGACTTAAAGTATTACTTCCTAAAATATTTCCTAATGTATAAGAGTTTACTCCACCTAATGGGAACTTCAGATAACCAAATGGAATGGAATATTGAGCTGAACCGTATACTGGGCTTAACATATATACATCAGCATCGTTACCTGTTTTACCCCAGCTGGCACGTACTTTACCGAAAGTAATGATGTCTTTTATTTCGTCATTTAAAAGTTCGCTGAAAATGAAACTACCAGTAACACCAGGATAGAAGAAATCACGATTTCCTTTAGGTAAGGTAGATGACCAGTCGTTACGAGCTGTTACTGTTAAATACAACATGTTTTTCCATGAACCTTCAAACTGTCCGAATACACCCATCAAACGGCGGAGTTCGCTATATTGAGTTACAGTTGGAGTTTGTGATGAGTTTGACAGATTGAACCAAGTAGGAATGGTCAGGTTGTTTACTGCTGATTTTGATAAGAGTATTTACGTTCGTTTCCATTGAATCCGACCAATGCATTTACATGAAAATCGTTGATTGGCATGTCAAAAGATAACAAGAAGTCTTGGTTGATTTCACGACGGCGAGTCGTCATGATGCTATATTCTCCGTATTGACCGGCAAACGGGCTACTTGCTCCCATACCTTCTCCATTAGGAGTTCCTTCATAATATAACGCGTACAGATTTTCTGTTCCATATTCAGTTTGTCCTGTTGTAGAATCCAAACCCATACGATATGTAAACTTAAAGTATTTCAAAAAATCATAATCTAATTGGAACTTACCATAAAAACGTTCAGAATTATAAGTTGTTTAAATTATGTTCCAATATATAATAAGGGTTCATAACGCCGTAAGGAGTATAATAATATCCCGGAGTATTGAATGGATCATTCAAATCGGCTAGGCTTTCTACATTAATATCTCGTGGAGTCTGCCATAGAGAATTAGCCATTGACAGTCCCTGACCTGTTGTTGCAAACTTATTATCCTGATATGCATAGTTCAAAGAAGTACTAAATGTCAGATTACCAATTTTATGACTACCTCTTCCAGAGAAAGTATACTTATTATATGAGTCTGCATCTGTAGGAATAATACCATCATCACTGATTTGTGAGAATGATACAAAGTAGGTACTTTTATCTGTAGCTCCGTTGAAAGATAAACTATTATTATATCTGAAACCTGTATCGAAGAAGTTTTTCATATTGTCTTCTACAGCGACATAAGGTTTTATCTTTTGTGAATTGTTATATACGTTACCATACAACTGCATTGAACCGTCAAAACGTGGTCCCCAAGAACCATTTTCTAGCGTAGTATGTGATCCACTCCATCCCATACCAAATTCATTCTGCATTTCAGGCATGCGTAAAACAGAAGACCATTGAACACCACCATTGTATTCAATTCCTAATCCTTTACCTTTTTTACCGCTTTTTGTAGTAATCATTACTACACCATTGGCTGCACGGCTACCGTACAAGGCTGTAGCAGCAGCTCCTTTCAGGATAGTCATGTTTTTCTACGTCATCTGGATTTACAGCATTAGCACCATTTACCAAAGTCGAACCCTGAATTCAACCCATCGCTAGAAGATACAGATGAGTTGTCCAAAGGTACTCCATCAACAACATATAAAGGTTGGTTGCTGCCACTTAATGAGCTTACACCACGGATGATAACAGAGTTTGATGCTCCTGGGTCGGAGGATGTGGCAGAAATCTGTACACCGGCAACCTTACCTGCAAGGCTGGACATTACATCTGAAGTACGGCTTGCAGAAATCTTTTCACCGTTTACCGAAGTAGCGGAATAGCCTAATGCTTTTTCCGATCTTTTTATACCCATTGCTGTTACAACAACTTCATCCAATTGTTCTGCATCTGAGCGAAGTACGACATTAACAGTAGGCTTGATAGTTACTTCTTGGGTTTCCAGACCAATGAACGAAACAACCAAAGTTTTTGCCGGACTAGGCACATTGTTGATTGTAAAGTTACCGTCGATGTCTGTTACAGTACCTACAGTAGTACCTTTAACTAAGACAGACGCTCCAACAACCGGCAAACCGTCTTCTTCAGAGGTGACTGTACCAGTAACCTTTGAAACTTGCGCGTTTACCAGACCTATACCTATCATCAGGAAGGTCATTAAAAGCATCAATTTTCTTTTCATAAGATTCTCTCTTAAAGTTTAACTTTGAATTAATAATTTTTCATTAATTATATTTCTCGGTCGCAAAAATAGTTAAAAATGTAATAACTGTATACTTTTCGATAGAAAAAACTCAATATAAACCTTTTATTTTAACACTTACACCACGTTTTTTACACCAAAATGCTTCTATTTTCAACTCTAAAGCATTTCACTTTGTCATTATTAAAAGCTATATAAGAAAAAAACAAAATATAGAAAATGACAATAATTTCTTTGTTATTATTACGTTTTTCTAAAAAAAGCGATGGTTAATATTCAATTTCTAAGTCTATTTTTGTAAAGAGACCTATATGTTTTTTTAGACCATCAATGCATATATATTCACTAATTGTATATATAAACGCAATAAAGAATTATTTAAGATAAAGATATAATAACTTCACATAATAGTTGAAAATGAAAAGATTAAGTATCGCATAGTTTATAACCGCAAAAACGGTTAGATAGCCAGGGAAAAGCTTTAGTTCAAGTGGAAGCTTATCTATTAGGGAAAAAAGCTTATTTTTCTACTCATATTTATATTAAACCCGACCAATGGAATAGTCGTAAATCAATAATTTGCAACCATCCCCATGCTGAAGAATTAAATTACATGTTAGAAGAATTCATATTGAATTTGCAAATGCGTGAGATAAATGCTTGGAAACAAGGAAAAGAAATTTGTTTGGAATTACTAAAGGAAATGGAAGAAAAAACAAGTTCCGACAATAAAATAATTTCTTTTGGTAGAAAATGGATAGAAAATTCCCCCATACGCAGTAGTACAAAAAATAATTTGTATACCACACTTACCCTATTAGAAAGTTTTGCTCATGAGATTACTTTTAAACAGATGGATTACAAACTTTTTATTATCATTCGAGCAATTTATGAAGAACAAAAAATTAGGAATAAATACCATCGCAAAACATTTACGACATATAAGAACGATTATAAATGAAGCTGTCCGTCAAGAAATTATAGCTAAAGAAGATTCACCTTTTACAGAATATAAGATAAAAACAACAGAAAGCCACCATACATACTTATTACCAGAAGAATTGGATAAGTTAGAACATATCAATCTTTCCAGAAAGAAGAATACACTTCGCCATACTCTCGACGCATTCTTATTTTGCTGCTATACAGGCTTGCGCTATTCTGATTTTATAAGCATGAAAAAACAAAATCTCATTCAAACTGATAAAGAATTATGGCTGGTTTTCAAATCACAAAAAACAGGAACTGTCACTCAACTTCCCCTTGGCTATTTATTTCAGGGAAAAGCTATCCGCATTTTATATCATTATCCAGATATAGAAGAATTTTTCATATAAAGCCTAACGCTTCGGTTAATAAAGAATTAATTCGTATAGGAAAACTAGCAGGAATAACAAAACATTTTTCTTTCCATACAGCACGTCATACGAATGCTACCTTATTAATATATAAAGGTGTACAGCTTTCTACCGTGCAAAAACTATTAGGACATCGTAATATAAAAACAACCCAAGTTTATGGTGAAGTACTACCGCAAACGATAATCAAGGAACTAAAAAAATGCAAGTTTTGATTAAACAAGTAAATGTAGAATGTATAATAGAAGAATTAACCTAACAACAAATAGGTAGAAAATCAAAGTATTCCATTAGACAAAAGTACACATTGCATCTAGATATATTATCAGAATCTACATGAAACTGTTTTATTATGTATCAGTTTTCCCAAAACTGCCTATTAGTTTAGTCCGGCAAAAACTTTGGTTGTTTCGTTCATTGGTCTGGAAAGCCAAGAAGTAACTATCAAGCCTACTGTTAAGGTCGTACTTCGTTCAGATTCAGAACAATTGGATGAAGTTATGGTTGTTGCTTATGGAGGAGCTACCAAACGTTCTTTACAGGTTCAGCTACTGAAATTGGTGGAGAGCAAATCTCGTTGAAGAATCCGACTGAACTATCTAAAGCATTGGCTGGAGAAGTTGCCGGAGTACAAGTGATGTCTACTTCTGGACAACCTGGAAGTAATGCTAGTATCCGTATTCGTGGTTTAGGTTCAGCATATTCTAGCCGTTCTCCGTTGTATGTTGTAGATGGTATTCCTTTTGAAGCTGATTTAAGTGGTATCGATCCAAGTGATATTGCTTCTATGACAGTTTTTGAAAGATGCTACTGCTACTGCATTGTATGGATCTCGTGCTGCAAATGGTGTAGTCTTGATTACTACTAAAAAAGGTGAAGCAGGTAAAACACGTGTTGATGCTGAAGTTAAATATGGTGCAAACATGCGTTTGACTCCGCTTTATGATGTAATTGATAGTCCGGAAAGATTTACAGAGCTTACTTGGGAAAGTTTACGTGGTTATGCAGAAGTTGCTGGTGGGTATGATCGTGCTACAGCTGCAACATGGGCTTCACAACAGTTGTTCGGAGGACAAAATGGTATTGCTCCTATATATAATATGTGGAACGCAGATGGTGACAAGTTGATTGATCCTTCTACAGGACGTTTTTATAGTGGCATTACACGTAAATATACTCCGGAAAAATGGGAGGATTATTTGTTTAGAACAGGTCAGAAATTTGATGCTAGCCTTAAAATCTCAGGTGGTAACGAGAAAATGACCCATTATACAGCTTTTAGTTATCTGAAGGATGAAGGATATTATATTTCTTCGGATTACGAACGATTCAATGTTCGTAACAATATGAGTAATCAGATTGCCCTTGGTTGAAAGCTACAACATCATTATCGTATGCATATATGATTACCAATAAGCCGGGACAGTCTGATAGTAATATGAACAATGGTTTCCAGTTTATAAACGGTATGCCTTCATTGTTCCCTGTTTTTGAACGTGATGAAAACGGAAATATTGTACAAGATACAAGCATTGGAGGAAATAAATACGATTATGGTATGAATGCCGGTTATAGCCGTCCGTTTGCTGCTGGTATTAATCCTGCTGGTGCATTGCTTTTGGATAAAGATGAAATCAAGACACACCAGTTTAATGGTAATGCTTCATTTGAGGCTCGTTTCTTGAAACACTTCAAGCAACTGCTAATGTTGGTTTGCAGTATTATGGTCAGGCTGAAAACGAATTGACAAATCCATATTATGGTGATAGTGCTGGTAAAGGACAAATTGTGAAAACTCAGGTGAATTATTTGAACTTTACTGCTAACCAGATTTTATCATGGACTCAAAGTTTTGGAAGAAATAATTTTGAAGCTTTTGTTGCTCATGAATCAACAATAGTACAACCAACGTATCATATGGTGCTAAATCAAAAACGGTTCGTCCGGATAATACAGAATGGAGTAATGCTGTTATAATGGATTATATGGAATCGTATACTTATGGTTATGCGATTGAAGTTATTTGGTCAGTTGCGTTATGACTGGGATAATAAATATTTTATTCACGGAACACTTCGTGCTGATGGTATGTTCACGTTTTGCTAAAGGTCATAAGTGGGGAACATTTGGATCTATTGGAACTGCATGGGCTATTACTAACGAAGAATTTATGAAAGATATCAAATGGTTGAAGAATTTGAAATATAAATTGAGCTGGGGTGTTCTTGGTAATCAGGATTTTATAACAAGTCCTGTTGTCGCTGGATACTATCCATATGAAGATTTGTATCAGATTAACAACTTGAACGATAATTATACTTTCAGCTTTGTTTATAAAGGTAATCCTGATTTAACTTGGGAAAGAAGTTCTACTATTAATACTGGTATTGAATTTGATATTGCTGGTATACTTGAAGGTGAAGTTGAATATTTCCATAAAAAGACAACTGATATGTTGTTTATGAAGCAGGTAGCTCCTTCTTTGGGATATGCTTCTTATCCTGTTAATGATGGAGAGCTGGTAAATCAGGGTGTAGAATTTTCTTTGACTGCACATCTTTTGAATAAGAAAGATTATAAATTCGATTTCCGTGTTAATGGTGGATATTATAAGAATGAAATGACTAAGATGCCTATTGATGAAACTACAGGTAAAGAGAAGGCTTTGGAATTAAGCACTTACTATGGATGGGCAAAAGGACATTCTTTGTATGATTTCTACATGCGTGAATATGCAGGTGTAGATCCTCAGACCGGATACGCTATGTATAATCAGTATTATAATGTATTGCCTGATGGTACTAAAGAGTTGATTACAGATATGGAAACTTATAAATCAACTAAAACCATCAATAAACTGGAAGTAGAGCAGACAAGCGACTGGAGTCAAGCTACTAAGAAATTTGTTGATAAATCAGCAATACCTGCTTTACAAGGTGGTTTTGGTTTTGATTTATATGCAAAAGGATTTACTTTGAATGCGACATTCTCATATAGCTTGGGAGGATATGGTTACGATTATAATTATCAGGAATTAATGCATAATGATGGGGCTGGAAAGCATAATTGGCATAAAGATATTGAAAACCGTTGGCAGCAGCCTGGTGATATTACAGATGTTCCTCGACTTACCAATAACTATGGTGGAGGGGATGACGGTACTAGTTATGCTAATGCAACTTCAACACGTTTCTTGACTAGCCGTTCTTATCTGAACCTGTCTAATCTTCGTTTGGGATATACTTTCCCACAAAGCATTACTTCTAAACTGCACCTGGGAGGTCTGAGCGTATATGTATCTGGAGACAACTTGTTCTTCCTTTCGGCTCGTAAAGGTTATGTGGCTAATGCTTCTTCAGGTAGTAGAGATACGGTCAACAATGATAATAATAATGACTCAGGAGAATCAGGCAGAAGCCAATACAGCCCATTGAGTACAATTATGGGAGGTATTAAAGTTCAGTTTTAACTAAAATAAAATCAGAAATTTATGAAATTAAATAAATACATTCCGGTTGCTGCTTTAAGTTTGATGCTTCTAACAGTGGATGTTCAGATTCATTTTTGGAAAAAAGTCCTTCGGATTATATCACATCTGGTGATTTGGAAGAAGTGGCTAAATGGAATACCAATATATTGATGGGACAAGCATTAGGTACTTATTCTACAACATTTGCAATGTCTACAGGTGGTGTAAAAGGTCATGATGACTTCGGACAGAAAGCTGTTGATATAGCAACAGACTTGATGAGTGGAGATATGGTCATTATGATGAAAGGATATGGCTGGTTTGAATATGCTGGTGATTTGACTTGTTCAACTCGTACAGCATCTCAGTTCTCTTATCAATTCTGGAGATATTATTATCGTCTTATCAAAGCTGCCAATGAAATTATTGATGCTGCTGGAGGTGATGAAGCGAAACCTACTGGAGAAAATGGTGTGTATTTTGCACAAGCCAAAGCTTTGAGAGCGCATTCTTATTTTAACTTGGTAAACTTATATGCCCGTCCTTATCAGGAAGATAAAACAGCTTTAGCAATACCTATTTATCGTACTCAATTAACTTCGGAAGCTGCAAAGAAATCAAGTGTAGAAGAAGTTTATAAACTGATTGTTAAAGATTTGACAGATGCTATTCCTATGCTTGAAGGATATGAACGTCCTTCAGGACAAAAGGACCAGATTAATCAGGCGGTAGCAAAAGGTATGCTGGCTTATGCTTATCTTATGATGGGTGAAAATGGAGAAGCGGCTCGATTGACTCAAGAGGTGATTGATTCGAAAGAGTTTACCTTGATGAATAGAACGGAAGTTATCAATTCAGGATTTAGTTCTGTTTCTATTCCTGGATGGATGTGGGCTATTGATCTGACAACAAGTAACTCTCCGGCTCTGCCTACATTCTGGGGACATATGGACTTGTTTACATATAGCTATGCGTATGCCGGCGGTAAAAAATTGATTGATACTAATTTGTATAATTCTATACCGGATACAGATGTTCGTAAAAAATGGTTTACTGAAACAGATGAAAAGGGAGAACAATATGAATTGACAAACTGGTGGAAATTCTATAACAGCAAGCGTATCTTAGGAAACAGAGAATGGTATGACGATGAAGTATATATGCGTGTCGCTGAAATGTATTTGATAAATGCAGAAGCTAATGCACGAGAGAATAATCTTTCTGATGCGAAAATTTCTTTGAAAGCTTTATTGGATGAGCGTGATACAGAAGCAGCCGCAAAAGTAGAACAGATGGGTAAAGAAGGGCTTTTGGATGAAATTTACTTTAACTGGCGTTTGGAATTATGGGCTGAAGGACGTGGATTGCTTACAATGAAGCGTTTCCAGAAGAGTATTACTCGTTGTGCAGAAGATGCTATGCTTCCTGGACAAACTTATGATTATAAAGATGAACGCTTGACATTTAAAATTCCAGAAAAAGAGATTATAAATAATCCGAATTTGGATGATTAAGTTAAAGCATAAGCACTGATATTTTAGAACCCCGTCATTGGCATTAAACTGTTGATGACGGGGTTTTATTGTTTCGGATGATTTTCATAAAATACATAGCATGATGTTTGGGGCTGTATGATAAATACTTATTGTATGAATGTTTCTTTAATTTTTTGTTTGATAAAATACTTGGTGCGTGCTTTTTCGCTATATTTGCCACAATTAGACATACAACTATACTGAATGAAAGAATTTGTTATATCAGATGCGCAGACTGAAAAGGCTGCATTGGTGGGTTTGATTACCCAGACACAGAACGGGCGTAAAACGAATGAATATTTGGATGAACTTGCTTTTTCTTGCAGAAACGGCAGGAGCTGAGGTCGTAAAACGTTTTACTCAAAAAATGGATTATCCCAATACTGTGACATACGTAGGTAAAGGTAAGTTGCAGGAAATTAAAGAATATCTTCTTCAGAAAAAGGAGGAAGAAGGAGAAGAAGTGGGTATGGTTATCTTTGATGATGAACTTTCTGCCAAACAGATACGTAATATCGAAAAGGAGCTGAATGTAAAGATTCTGGACCGTACATCTCTTATTCTGGATATTTTTGCGATGCGTGCACAAACTGCCAATGCCAAGACACAGTTGAATTGGCACAATATAAATACATGCTACCCCGTTTGCAACGTTTGTGGACTCACCTTGAGCGTCAGGGTGGTGGTTCCGGAGCCGGAGGTGGTAAGGGTTCTGTTGGTCTTCGTGGACCGGGTGAAACTCAGCTTGAAATGGACCGTCGTATTATATTGAATCGTATGGCTTTATTAAAACAGCGTCTGGCTGAAATAGATACTCAGAAATCTACCCAGCGTAAAAATCGCGGACGTTTGATTCGTGTTGCTCTGGTTGGATATACGAATGTCGGAAAATCGACATTGATGAATTTATTGGCTAAAAGTGAAGTCTTTGCTGAAAATAAGCTGTTTGCTACTCTTGATACGACAGTACGTAAGGTGATTATTGAAAACTTGCCTTTCCTGCTTTCCGATACGGTAGGTTTTATTCGTAAACTTCCAACTGATTTGGTTGATTCGTTTAAATCTACACTGGATGAAGTGCGTGAAGCCGATTTATTGCTTCATGTGGTAGATATTTCTCATCCTGATTTTGAGGAGCAGATTCAGGTGGTAGATAAAACAATTGCTGATTTAGGAGCAGGAGGAAAGCCCACCATGATTGTATTTAATAAGATAGATGCGTATACTTATGTAGAAAAGGCTGAAGATGATTTGACTCCGAAGACGAAGGAGAATATTACGCTGGAAGAGCTTATGCATACATGGATGGCTAAGATGAATGATAATTGTATCTTTATTTCGGCTCGTAATAAAACGAATATCGATGAACTGAAGGAAATTGTTTATAAGAAAGTAAGAGAGTTGCATGTACAGAAGTATCCTTATAATGATTTCCTTTATCAAACTTATGATGAAGAATAATTATGATAAATTTCCGTTCGCTGACTGATGAAGAAATAAACAGGCTGGAATCGCAGCTTTGTTCGGCTTCCGACTGGAAGGATGTACGGGTGGCTGAACGTTTCACTCCTGACTACGTACATCATGCTCGTTTTTCCGGAAAGGTGTGTCTGGGAGTATTTGAACACGAATTTACATTGCCGGGAGGTATCTGTAAGCATTCCGGATTATCGTATGTGACTCTGCATAATGTGACAGTAGGAGATAACTGTTGCATTGAAAATGTAAAGAATTACATTGCTAACTATGAGATTGGGGCATATACATTTATCGAGAATGTAGATATTATTCTGGTAGACCGGAAATCTCGTTTTGGAAATGGGGTAGAGGTGTCTGTCTTGAATGAAACAGGAGGTCGTGAGGTTATGATTCATGACCGTCTTTCTGCACATCAGGCATATATTATGGCACTTTACCGTCATCGTCCGCAGCTCATTGAGCGTATGAAAGCGTTGGTTGAGGCTTATGCAGACGAACATGCTTCGGATAGAGGAACGATAGGTTCGCACGTCACGATTGTCAATTCGGGATATATTAAAAATGTGCGTATCGGTGACCATTGTGAAATAGAGGGAGCTGGCAGACTGAAGAACGGTAGTATTAACAGTAATGCTGACGATCCAGTACATATCGGTTACGGAGTGGTATGTGATGATTTTATTATCTCCAGTGGTTCGCACATAGAGGATGGCACGATGATGACTCGCTGTTTTGTGGGACAGGCTTGTCATATGGGACATAATTATTCGGCTTCGGATTCTTTGTTTTTCAGCAATTGTCAGGAGGAAAATGGAGAAGCATGTGCTATTTTTGCCGGACCGTTTACGGTGACTCATCATAAGTCAACTTTGCTGATTGCCGGGATGTTTTCATTTATGAATGCGGGTTCAGGATCTAACCAGAGTAATCATATGTATAAGCTGGGGCCGATTCATCAGGGAGCGTTGGAAAGGGGTGCTAAGACTACTTCGGATTCATATATCCTTTGGCCTGCACGTATCGGAGCCTTTTCACTTGTAATGGGACGTCATGTCAATCATCCTGATACATCGGATTTACCTTTCTCTTATTTGATAGAGGATAAAAATACGACTTATCTGGTTCCGGGTGTAATCTTCGTAGCGTTGGCACAATTCGTGATGCACAGAAATGGCCGAAACGTGATTTGCGTAAAGATCCTTCCGTCTGGATCAGATTAATTATAATTTGCTCAGTCCATACACAATTCAGAAGATGATGAAAGGACGGAGTATTCTGAAAGAGTTGGAAAGAGTATCGGGAGAAACTTCGGAAACATATTCTTATCAGAGCGCAAAGATTAAAAACTCGGCATTGAATAAAGGTATCAAGTTTTATGAAACAGCTATTCATAAATTCCTGGGTAATTCGGTTATCAAGCGTCTGGAGGAAATACATTTTAAGAATGATAAGGAAGTACGCCAGCGTTTATTGCCGGATACTTCGATCGGACAAGGTGAATGGGTTGATATTTCTGGCTTAATAGCTCCAAAAACAGAGATAGAGCGATTGATGAGCGATATAGAAACAGGTGTTTTGCACACCGTTGATCAGATACATGACCGTTTTGCGGAAATGCATGCCAATTATTATACCTATGAATGGACTTGGGCGTATGGAAAGATGCTGGAGTTCTACGGACTGGATGCAGAAACAATTACTGCGAAGGATATTATAAACGTTGTGCATCAATGGCAGCAGTCTGTAGTATGGCTGGATAAGATGGTATATGAAGATGCAAAGAAGGAATTTTCGCTTTCTTCGATGACTGGATTTGGAGCTGATGGCAGTAAGGAAGAGCAGGTACTCGATTTTGAACAGGTGCGAGGGGTGTTTGAAAGTAATCCTTTTGTAACAGCCGTTTTGAAGCATATAGAAGTGAAGACTGAACTTGGAAATGAATTAGTTGCTCGTTTAAGCAATATATATAATTAAAAAGAATGTGATTTATGAAAGGCGTATGGTCTATTTTTTGTATTTAGTTGTATGTTTTTGTTTTTACAGGCGGGAACTTATCGTAAAAGAGAAGTTAGCGCCCGTGCTTTATTACGACAAATACGTCGAAAATAGAAATAAAGAAAATCATATTAACGGATGAGCAGACGCAGGTAGATGCTGTTTTGTATGGTGAGCCAGGAGAAGCTGCTGTTATCTCTTCGAAAACATGTCTGCGTACCACGCAGCAAGAATTTAGCTTGCGTGAAGCTGAAGGGGTGTCTATTGATGGAAAAACCGAGCCGGAGCTTATTTCGAAGTCGGGGAAGCATCATGTAACTCTTTCTTTTGCTCCGATTCCTGCAGGGGTGCATGCTGTTGATTTTGTAGAGAAAGAAGAAGGATGGATTATATGGGGAGTACAACTAAGTAAGGCAGAACCCTATGTATATATACCAAGTTTTTTACAAACTAATCATCTGGAGCAAAGTCAGGATTTGCCTGCTCCCCAGTTAAAAGCGGGTAAGTCTATAATAAACGGTTATATATTAGGTTATGATCCTCAAATTGCATTGGATGTTGTTTTTCGTCATTCAGATTGGCTGTTTTATAATGATTGGGGAAAGACTGTAAAGGTACGTCAGGATGGTTCTTTTCATATTGAAACCGATTTGCTGCTCGCCGGAGGGGCAAAACTTCAGATAAATAAGGCACAGTTAGATCTTTTCCTTTTACCAGGTAAAGAAATGACTGTGTATATTCATCTTCCCAGATTGAGTATGTCGGCTTCCCGTTTGTTGAAGGATGAGTATGGCCAGAAGCAGAAAGCGTGGTTTGATGGAGCTGAATCCTTGTTGAATACGGAACTGGCTACCTGGGGATATCCTCTGGCTCTTAACGATGATCCTGATTTCTCAAGTAAGACGCTGGATTTATCTGATGAAGAATATAATAAACAGGTGCAGTCTGAGCTGGAAAGACTTGAATCGGATTTAGACCATGACCAACGAGCCGGTAAAGCGTATAAGGAATACGTATCTGCAAATATGCAGATAAATGCTCTTGTTCTGCAAGGTGCCCGTACTAAAATGCAGGGGATTGTAGACTCTCCTTATGATAAATATGGTTACGATTATGTGACATACTTACAGTATCGGGAACGTGATACGGGGGAAACGTTAGGTTTGTGGGAAGATATAAAAAAGGCAAGAAATATTTATCAGAATGTTGTTAAAGAAGAACGTCTGAAATCGGCAGACAAAAAAATGCTGGCTTCGATAGAACATCCGGAAATAAGTGCATATGTAAGAGAAAAGATAAAGACCATGCAGGCTGTTGCCGAACGGGCAAAGGCTTCTGAAAAATATGTTATTGCAGAGTTGGATACATTAGTGTCGGGAGCTGATATATTGCCTGCTATCATATCTCAGCATCGGGGTAATGCTGTACTTGTTGATTTCTGGGCTACATGGTGCGGTCCTTGCCGGAAAAGCATGCCTGCGGTAAATGTACTAAAACAGCGGATGTCATCGAAAGATGTAGTATATGTTTATGTTACAGGACCATCTTCTCCAAAAGAAGTCTGGAAGACTGCTATTGCGGAAATAAATGGTATACATTATCGTTTGACTCAGAAACAATGGGAATATCTTTGTAATTCGTATGGCATTACAGGAATTCCGGGATATCTGGTAATCAGTTACGATGGTAAGCTTCAAGATCGTTATGTAGGATTTCCTGGAGTTGACATTTTGCAGAGAGATTTGTTGAGAGCTATGGAGTAGGAGAGTTTCAGTAAATCTCTTACTGAATCATGAAAGTGAAATACGGCAGAGTTTTTGAATCATTCGGAACAAAGATTTATCTTAATTAAGGAAAAATTTCGATAATACTTCGTACCTTTGTTGGCATAGTAACTAACAATTAATTTCTTATCATTATGGCAACACCAGAATTCAAGTATCAGCCGATGTTTGAACACGGAAAGGATATTACTGAATACTATTTGCTTACAAAAGATTATGTGTCTGTAAGCGAGTTCGAAGGAAAACCTATCCTGAAAATTGAAAAAGAAGGATTGACTGCAATGGCTAACGCTGCATTCCACGATGTTTCTTTCATGTTGCGTCGTTCTCACAACGAACAGGTAGCCAAAATATTGAATGATCCGGAAGCTAGCGAAAACGATAAATACGTTGCTTTGACTTCTTGCGTAACGCTGAAGTTGCAGCAAAAGGAGTTTTACCTTTCTGTCAGGATACCGGTACTGCTATTATACATGGTGAAAAGGGTCAGCAAGTATGGACTGGATACTGTGATGAAGAAGCTTTGTCACTGGGTGTATATAAAACATATACAGAAAACAACTTGCGTTATTCTCAGAATGCTCCGTTGAGTATGTATGAAGAAGTAAACACACGTTGTAACTTGCCTGCACAGATCGATCTGGAAGCTACTGAAGGTATGGAATATAACTTCCTGTGTGTAACAAAAGGTGGTGGTTCAGCTAATAAAACTTATCTGTATCAGGAAACCAAAGCTATCTTGAATCCGGCTACATTGGTTCCGTTCCTGGTAGAAAAGATGAAGACTTTAGGTACAGCTGCTTGTCCTCCTTATCATATTGCATTTGTAATTGGTGGTACATCTGCTGAAAAGAACTTGCTGACTGTGAAATTGGCTTCTACTCGTTTCTATGACAACTTGCCTACTACAGGTAATGAATACGGACGTGCATTCCGCGATGTAGAACTTGAAAAGCAAGTATTGGAAGAAGCTCACCGTATTGGTTTGGGAGCACAGTTTGGTGGTAAATATTATGCTCACGATGTACGCATCATTCGTTTGCCTCGTCACGGTGCTTCTTGTCCGGTTGGCTTGGGTGTTTCTTGTTCTGCTGACCGTAATATCAGATGTAAGATTAATAAAGATGGTATCTGGATTGAAAAACTGGATTCAAATCCAGGTGAATTGATTCCTGAAGAATTGCGTCAGGCAGGTGAAGGTAATGCTGTGAAGATTGACCTTAACCGTCCGATGCCGGAAATTCTTGCAGAACTCGATAAATATCCTGTTGCCACTCGTCTGTCACTGAATGGTACTATTATCGTAGGTCGTGATATCGCTCATGCTAAACTGAAAGAACGTTTGGATCGTGGTGAAGATTTGCCTCAGTACATTAAAGACCATCCTATTTATTATGCTGGTCCTGCCAAGACTCCTGCAGGTATGGCTTGTGGTTCTATGGGCCCGACTACTGCCGGACGTATGGACCCGTATGTTGACTTGTTCCAGAGTATGGTGGTAGCATGATTATGTTGGCTAAAGGTAACCGTAGCCAGGCTGTAACTGATGCTTGTAAGAAGCATGGTGGTTTCTATCTGGGTTCTATCGGTGGTCCGGCTGCTATTCTTGCTCAGAATAACATTAAGAGCATCGAATGTGTAGAATATCCTGAACTGGGTATGGAAGCAATCTGGAAGATTGAAGTAGAAGACTTCCCTGCATTTATCCTGGTTGACAATAAGGGTAATGATTTCTTTAAACAGATCAAACCACGTTGTACTGGAAACTGTAAATAAGTAATTTATTTCCAACTATAAGAAAGGCATCATCCTCTACTGATTTGAAAGAGGATGATGCCTTTTCTTTTTATGTTCCTAGTCGGTTTATTATTGAGGATTAGCGATGACTTCGAATATTTCAGCTTTGCCTTCCAGAGTGACTTTGGTTACTTTATCGTTTGTCAGTTCAAGTTTGAAGAAAGGCGAAGAAATACTTGTTTCGGATACCAATTCTCCTTTTTTATCAAATTGTTTGACTTTGAGCGGAGCTGAAAGTTTATCCATCAATAATGTATAAGTTTTTGTTCCTTGAGGAACTTCGAAAGTTAGTGCATTAGAAACCTTATAAAAAGTAGACAGATTTTGATCGAATGCATAAACAACTTGTTGTGGATTCTCTGACTCCAGTTTGAATCCTAGATTTTCAACATGAAGCGGGTTGACTTCGAAAGAGCGGACAGAAGCATAATTTTTGCGTTCAGATTCCAGTCTTTTCAGTCGTACGTAACGTGCTTTTACAGCATCTCCTTTCCAATTGATGACATATTGCTTATTCAATTCTTTGATAAGGGGAGTCCATGTTTTGCCATCAGCAGAACATTCCAAAATCGCATGGTCAAAGTAGTCTACATCGTCTACAGAATTTCGTCCTTGCAGGATTGATATTTCTGTCACGTCACGGATGTCTCTCAGGTCCACTCCAATCCAGTCACCTTCTTTTTGTCCGATACCTGACGTATAGTAAGTCGTAGTGTCATTATCAAGCATTAATTTAGTAAGGATTGTACCAGAGTTACCAAACGAACCAATGCCTTTATAATCTTTAGGTGTTGTACCCAGCAGTTTCTTTAAGAAGCCATGAGCCATATCGTCCATTGCATTTTCATAGAACGGTTGCAGTTTGAGTGTTCCGGATTTATGAGCTTCATAAGCTTTACGATCTTCTTTACTCATCAAGTTCTGCACATATTTGTTCCAGAAGCTACTGTCGTCGTTGCCTGAGCGATAAATTTGAGCCAGTTCAATAGCTTGTTTTCCTCTTGTTCCCAGCTTCCCGAATTCTGTCAGCCACGGACGGAGTTCTTGCAGCAGAGCTTTATTCTCACATCCCTGTTCCATTTCAGCCGGGACTTTTTCTATTTTTTCAAATTCTGTTTTAAGAGTCTGAGCAGTGGCTTCATTCCATTCTGCAATCCGGAATGTCTTAGTTTCCCAAGACTCATCTCTGCGATATCCGTTTTCAGTGTCACTGGAGTGAATGGCAAATGTACGGTAAGCATCTTTGGCTTTTGGAGTCAACTCCTGCAATCCTCTTTCCCAACTGTCTATAGGATTATAGTTTGCGATATTCCATGTGTAGTCTGCAACTCCGTACAAAGCAAGCTTGGAAGCCTCACCGTGTTCCATTGGGTTGCTGACAACACCACAGACATTTTCTTTAGTCAGCGAAGTATCCAGACCGTATACGGGACCTTGTAGAATGAAGTTACGGATATAATCGGTTACCGGATAGTTCCACCAGTAATATGCCGGTCTTTTGATACGTGAGTTAATCCATTCCATTGTTTCCGGAGTCAGGTCACTGCATACCACATCTCCTGTCCAGAATACTTTTATATCTGGATTCAAACTATTTCCATAAATAGCCAGGCTCCCTTGCGGAGTAGGATTAGCCCAAAGCTTAGAGTAGTCTGTCGGGCAGACTGTCAATGGAGATACATCACCTTTGGCTTTTACAAAGTCATCAGTCAGACGGTTTAGTAATTCTGTCTGTTTTAACGGATTGGTTCCTTCTCCTGAAATGTCATCGAAGAAAATTGCGAAATCTCTTACTCCCAGGTCGTACATCCAGTTAAACTTATTGACCAGATTCTGATAATCTTCTTCGTTCCATTTGATGTCTTGCCCCGGATGGATGGCCCATACAAAATCTACGCGATTTCGTTTACACGCCTGAACCAGTTCTTTGATATTCTGAGCTTCTTTTTCGGGATAAGGAAGTCTCCAGTTCGGACAACTATGAAATGGATCATCTTTAGGACCATATAAGTAAGTGTTCATTTTGAATTTTCCGTAGAAATCAATTAATGACATACGTACCTGATGTGACCATGGCGTGCCGTAAAAACCTTCTACTACACCACGGTTGGGTAAGTCTGGATAATCGTTGATATCCAAATAAGGTAATTGTTTCTCTGCAGCGATAGGGCTTTCTATAAGTTGGCGCAATGTTTGGATGCCATAAAAAGCTCCTCGTTCATCATATCCAACGATTGTAACTCCTTTTTTGTCAATACGCATGGTGTAAGCTCCAGAAATCTCCTTGACCCCTTGCTTAAGTGCTACCTTTTTTCCAAAATCGATAGTTAGTTTCACTCCTTTCTTTGTCAGAGTAAGAAATTTCAGATCTTCTGCAAATTTTTCTTGTTTATCTTTAAGAACCAATCCACCAGCAATATCCAACATATTGTTTCGATCTACTGTTAGTTTGTGGGGAGTCGGATTGATGATAATTCCCTGATGGTCTATCTTCTTTCCGGGAACGGGCAATACTTGTTGGATTTCCAGTCGTTGTGACGATAAATCAAACTCAGTTTCTTGTGCAAGGAGGTTACTGCATGCCATTGCGCATATTACTCCTGGCCATTAGTGATTTTTTATAGTAGTCTTTTTTCCATATAAAATAGGTTTTGCTTTACAAAGCATATTGAT
>ENA-OQHA01000181-OQHA01000181.1-human-gut-metagenome-genome-assembly--contig:-NODE-181-length-34277-cov-5.727233_pt1 | contig 34277 bp, 38 predicted proteins | sample MGYA00242558_ERZ504707 | MGnify/ENA primary metagenome ERZ504707 (study PRJEB26092, sample SAMD00036197) | human gut metagenome | host: Homo sapiens | study: EMG produced TPA metagenomics assembly of... | reverse complement strand
GCGGTTTCAAAGTTAAAATCGACAAGGAACGTTTTACTTTAAAATCGCAAGTAGCGTTTTGGACCAAAACTTCTTTTACGTTTTAGTTCAAACGCACTAGCGTTTTTTATACTCATTGAAGTCCTTAAGGAGAATTTCAATAAATCATTGAATTACAACAAAATACATCCCTATCATAAGCAATATCATCAACAGTTCAGCCCCACGGTTGACACGGATGGCCACACGCATATCCCGACTATCCAACGGACGAGGATTATCTCCGATGAAGGCTTGTAAACGGTCTCGCCGAAATAATCGTGCGGACCACCAAAGCGGCAGTTCAGGATTCCCGCCAGTGCCGCTTCCGGATAACCGGAATTAGGGCTAGCATGCATCCGCCCGTAATGTGCCACGAACTTCAGCAACGACCAGCGACCGGAAACCAGCACCATCAGCAGAGCAGTCAGTCGGGCAGGAAGGTAATTGGCCACGTCGTCCATGCGGGCCGCCCAGCAGCCAAAATCTTTATAACGGGCATTACGGTAGCCAATCATAGAGTCGAGAGTATTGACCATCTTATACGCCAGCATCCCCGGCACCCCCAACAGAAAATACCAGAAAAGCGGAGCGATGACACCGTCACTCAAATTCTCGGCCAAAGTCTCAAGGGCAGCCGTACGCACCTCCTGGTCAGTCAAGGAAGAAGTATCTCTTCCCACGATGCGGGCCACCTGTTTTCTCCCGGCTTCCAGCGAAGTATCCGCCGCTTCAAACACCATCCGAACCTCATCTATCAGGGTTTTCCCGGCCAGACAATAGAATACGGCCACTACCGAAAGTGCTATCTTTACCCAGGGATGCAGCAGAGCTGCCGCTTCCAGCAGCCCCTTGCTCACCAGAAAGGTTAGCACAACCAGCCCTATTGCGGTCCACGCTCCGTTCCGTCTGCGGTGAGCTCCCTGATTTCCTCTGCGCTCACACCGCGAAATCAGTTTTCCGAATCCTACCACCGGATGGGGCAACCACAGCGGGTCACCTAAAATCTTGTCAAGCAGAAAGCCTCCTGCCAGGGGAATCAATCCCATTACGAGTTCTGTATCCATTCGTGTATGCCTTCAATTAATAGATTGTTTTCTTCTTCCGTCTGTATGGCGATACGGAAATAACGTGCATCCAGTCCTTCGAAATTGGATGCATCGCGAATCAGCAGTCCGTGCCGGGTAGCCAAGAATTCTTTCAGTTGTGCCGCAGTACCCTGCCGAAGACGTGCTAAAAAATAATGCGTATCCGTAGGCAGTACCTCTATCCCACCCAAAGCTTCTAATGCATCGGTCACCCGCTTTCGTTCAGCCAGCAAAGCCTGTATGTCCATGCGATATTCCTCCGGATGCTGTAGCAGGTAATGTCCAGCTTCTACGGCCAAGGCATTGACTGACCAGGGCATACGGCAGGCACGTATCCGGGAAAGAAGCTCCCTGCTACCCGTCACCGCTCCCAGGCGCAGGCCCGGCACCGCATAGCATTTGGTCATGGAATGCAGCAGCAATACGTTAGGCAATTTCACCGTCTCGGCCACGGACAGCACCTCTTTCTCCGTAAACAGCGCATACGACTGGTCGATGACAAACAGCTTTCGGGGATATGCGGCTATCAGTCGGCGAAGCGTGACGACATCCCATGTCTGCCCCGTGGGGTTATTCGGATTACACAGCCAGAAACTCCCCTCATTGCCCGTCAGTTTCTCCAGACTGGAAATACCTTCCACCCGATGTCCGTGCAAGCGGCAGGCATCGGCATATTCACTAAAGGTCGGTATCCATACAGCAGAATGACTTCCGCAAAAAGCCTGGGCAATGAGGTAGATGGCTTCCGTGGCTCCATTCGTCACACAGACTTCCTCCGGACTGACACCATGCAACCGGGCCAGCTCAGCAGCCAGTGCATAGGGCTCCGGTTCCGGATAGGAACGGATGCACGGCAGGCATCCGGCCAGGTAGCGGTTCAACCCATCATGGTTCACCCGGTGGTACACATTCGAACTGAAATTGGCATGAATGGCCGTATAGCGATAGGCATCGTCTCCGTGTCCGTTAATCATTTTGAGTCAGTATTTGGTAAAGCAGTGGCATGTTCAGGTGCTTCCGCACATGGTCGGCCAGCTTGTTGTATTGTTCCTCCTTGAAAGCGGCATAATCCAACTGAGGCTGGTCCAGCTTTTCGGCATACGGAGCCAGCAGCCACTCTATCACTTCCGGATTATCCAGTATGCGTGAATGTAGGAACCGGCACATTTCCGGTCTGCCACACAGCCATCCGTTTCTCCGTTCTCCAGACGCACCAGCGGAGTCAAAGTCTCTCCTTCCACCGCCGAAGTGCGCCCCATGTGGATTTCGTATCCCGTGCAGGTCGGTTCTTCGGAAGACAGAAAAGCAAAACGTACCTGACGTGTCACCTTCTCTCCTTCGATGGCCGTTTCTGTAGGCAGAAGTCCCAGTCCGGGCATCTGGCTGATGCTTCCTTCCACTCCGTCGGGGTCGGCAATACGCTGCCCCATCATCTGGTATCCGCCACAAATTCCCATCACGGTAGCCCCGTTGCGGCGTGCCTGAAGAATGGCTTGTGCCACTCCGTTACGACGCAGTTCGTACAAATCGTCGATGGTACTCTTGCTGCCGGGTAGCAGGATGATGTCGGCCTTCATCAGGTCGTCCACGTTGTTCGTATAGTACAGGTTTACCCGTTCGTCATGCTCCAGCATATTGAAATCAGTGAAATTCGAGAGATGACGGAGCAATACCACCGCCACATTGACCTTTCCCTGCACCGCCTTCCGCTGTTTCAAGGAAAGTTCCACCGAATCTTCTTCCTCGATGTAGATGTCGTGGTAATACGGTATCACGCCCAGCACCGGAATGCCACAGATTTCTTCCATCATCTTCACCCCCGATTCAAACAAGCGAAGGTCGCCACGAAACTTATTGACAATAATTCCCTTGATGCGTTTGCGGTCTTCCGGTGTCTGCAAGGCCACCGAACCGTAGGCACTGGCAAACACACCTCCCCGGTCGATATCGGCTACCAGAATCACATCCGCATGGGCATGACGCGCCATGGGCAGATTCACCAGGTCCGTATCCTTCAGGTTGATTTCCGAGATACTGCCCGCTCCTTCCATCACCACCGGATTGTAACGGGCTGACAGACGGTCGAATGCCTGATTCACTTCCCGACGCAACTCCTCACGTCCTTCTGTCCGGAAGTACTCATACGCACTCCGGTTGCCTATGGGCTTACCGCTCAGCACCACCTGTGCCGTCTGGTCGGAAGTCGGCTTCAACAGCAACGGATTCATATCCGTATGGCAGGGTACTCCTGCGGCCTCAGCCTGCACCGCCTGTGCCCGTCCGATTTCCAGTCCTTCGGGAGTGGCATACGAGTTGAGTGCCATGTTCTGTGCCTTGAAAGGTGCCGGATGGTACCCGTCCTGCAAGAAAATACGGCATAACGCCGCAGCCAGTACACTCTTACCCACGTCACTGCCTGTTCCGGCCAGCATGAGCGGATGCAAACGTGGAAGCGGCAGATCAATTTCCACCATCCCCCCGTAAGGAGCAAGGCTTTCATGGCATCTTCCAGTTTCACCTTGCCGGCATAGACTTGTGCGGCTACCAGCACACCGCCATGGGCAAATACCAGTGCCGGACCTGAAGTACGGTCCAGGTGGTCAAGGAAGTCGGACACACGGGCCAGCACGTCCATGAACGACTCGCCTCCGGTAGTCCGAACCCGCAGGTAATCGTCATACCATTCCTGGATGCGCGGGTCGGTTATTTCCTCAAAACGCTGCATCTCCCACTCACCCATGTTCATTTCTTTCAGCCGCTCGTCACGTTCCGCTTCGGGAAAGCCGCAATAGGCTGCCAAGTGTGTACAGCGGGACAAAGGACTGGTATAGATACGTGAAAAACGCATCCCCGTATCCTGAAGGGCCTTTTTACATGCCTCTGCCTCTTCCTGGAATGAAGCACGCAGGGGTACGTCGGTCTGCCCGTAGCACGTCCCGGGTGCCACATCCACCGAAGTATGTCGAACTAAATATACTTTCATTTTCTTTTATCTAACCATATTAAAAATTATATGCCATTACTACTGCTCCCATCCAGCACGCCAGTTCACACAAAAGGAAAAGTGCACCACAACAGTCGCCGGTGTATCCTCCTAAACGTCGCTTGAGCAGCCAGCCCAATCCAATGAAAAGTACACATGGAAAGCACAGCATTCCCCAGTAAGAAAGAGGTAAAAGCAGCAAGGGCAACAATCCGCCTGCAATATTGGCTATCCACTCCGAAAGGCTCATGCGGGTATAGACCACCTTAGCCTTGCTTTCTTCTTCTTTTCGGGCGTACGGAAGGAACAAGAGCATGAAACTGCATACAAACTTGCAGAAAGGGTCGGCCACGCACAGCACCCAGGGAATAACAGGCGCAGGCAAGGATACCAAAAGCGAGAACGAGAGCAGGTAATACAATATCAATCCCAGCACACCGTAACTCCCGATATGGGAATCTTTCATGATGCGGAGAATGCTTCCCGGTCGCGTCCGCCCCCAAATCCGTCGAAAAAATCGGCCAGACCGTCTTCATGCAAAGCCCCCGTCAGGAAAAGACGGGCACACAAGGCCAGCAGTACCGCTACCGGCAGAGGAAACCAGGTGGAGAAAACCCAGAAAGACAGGGCCATCACTCCCCCGTGAGCCATCCGCAAAGGCTCCAGTAACTCACCACGTGCGAAAGCATTCGGACGGCACCGTACAAATCCGCCAGAAAGGCAGACGGGTGAAAAACATCAGAGCAGCCAGTAAATTATTCATGAGGTCAGAAGTATTTGGTAATGGATGCATGGGCAAAGTTATCCATCTCATTCAGCATCCGCACAGCTGAATCGAGGATAGGAAAGGCACAGACAGAGCCGCTTCCCTCACCCAGACGCAATGACAGATTCAACAACGGACGGGCGTGCAGGTAGTCCAGCAACAGTTTGTGTCCGCTTTCATCTCCCTGATGTCCGAACACAGCATACGAAAGTACGTCGGGACACAAACGCGAAGCAGCCAGTATGCAGTTGGTCATGATAAAGCCGTCCACAAGAATGACCATGCGCAGCTCTGCCGCACGCAACATGCCACCTACTGCCATCATCATCTCAAGTCCTCCGAAACGACACAGGATTTCTTCCACCGTATGCTCGCCCGAGAAATGTTGAAGAGCCTGCTGAAGCACCCGGAACTTATGGGTCATGGCTTCTCCATACAGTCCGCTGCCGGCTCCCACGCATTGTTCCAGCGGAATACCTGTCAGGCAACTCATCCACAAGGAAGAAGCGGAGGTGTTTCCTACTCCCATTTCGCCGAAACTCACCACGTTACAACCTGCGGCATGAATACGGTCTACGCATTGCGCTCCACGCTCCAGACACAGATTCATTTCCTCGGGTGTCATGGCATCTTCGTGAAGGAAATTACGTGTGCCGCGACGGACTTTCATATCAATGATGCCTTTTTCGTAGGGCAAGTCGTAATCCACACCTGCATCGATAATTTCCAGGCGGAATCCATGCTGACGGCACAAAAAGTTGATACCGGCTCCTCCGTGCAGGAAATTACTGATTTGCTGCCAGGTAATCTCCTTCGGCGAAGCACTGACCTTTTCTTCCACAATACCATGATCAGCTGCAAAAAGCAAGTTATAAGGATTGTTCAACGAAGGCGACAAGGTCTGCTGAATCATACAAACCTGCAGGGCCAATTCCTCCAGACGCCCCAGAGAACCTTTCGGTTTCGTCAGGTTATCAATCTTTTCACGGGCTGCCTGCTCCAGTTCCGAACAGGCAATAGGTGCTATAGTAAACTTACGCATGATTTATCCTTTCACTTTAACCGGAATACCGGAAACCATCAGTACGACCTGATCGGCTTTCGAAGCAATATACTGGTTCATCCATCCTTGCAAATCGGTGAAACGACGCTGTACCTCATTGGGGGAAACGCCTCCCATACCTATCTCGTTCGTGACGAAAATAAAGGTCGCATCCTGAGCGGTAAAACGGTCGAATTCCTGCTTCAAGGCTTCTAAAGCAAGTGACACTTCCGGCTGTTCCACAAAGTAGTTCGTACACCAGAGCGTCACGCAGTCAATGACAGCCACCCGTCCCGTAATGTCATGACGGCTCAGTTCCTTTTCTTCTTCGATGTTCGTCCACTCCGGACCCCGGTTTTGCTGGTGACGTTCTACCCGGCGACGAAATTCCTCGTCCCATATCTTTGCCGTAGCCATATACACCGGCGATGTAGACAACTCATGAGCCAGACGTTCTGCATAACTGCTTTTTCCAGAGCGCTCGCCGCCCGTAATCAGTATTATCTTCTTCATAATCTTCTGCTGTGGTTTTCAGCTTCCGTTAGTATATAAATAAAAACTGTCTCAAGGCAAATGTGCACTCCGTAGCCGGAACGATGCATCCGTTTACCTTGAGACAGTTTCCTGTTCCAAATTGTACATCAAGCTGTACGACTCTTCTGCTTTATTCGGCTGCTTTTTCTGTTTCTACGAAATCAGTTTCTCCGTTTGACACCAGCAAGTTGTACCACTGAATCAATTTCTTAATGTCACTGGTATGTACACGGTCACGGTCGTAGTTAGGCAATACCTCAGCCATAAATGCGTGCAATTCTTCTGCAGAAGCTTTCTTGTAATCCAAAGAAGTCACGTTACCGTTTTCTTTCTTCTTTACAGATTCCAGCACTTCGCCCAAAGCTACTTCTTCTGCATCAGTATACATGGCAATATCGCCCAGTGAGATTACCTTGTCACTGGCATAGACCGGAACTCTTTTCTTATCTGCACTGACTGTTTCCACAATCAGCATATTCTTTGCCTGAGAAATCAGTTTGTACAAACCTGGTTTTCCAGAAATCGCTAAAATAGTCTTCAACATATTATCTCTAATGATTAATTTAATTACGAGTGACAAAAATACAACGCACGAATGACATACACAAACTATCGGCCCGTTTTTCTGTGAGCAAGCCACTCTTCCAACGCCGCAATCTGCGTATCCAACTGTAATTTTTCGTCGTTGAAAATGACATAGTCTGCCCGACGCTTCTTTTCTTCGTCATCCATCTGTGCAGAAATACGTGCCTTATCTGTGCTTCCGTAGCGGCATCCCGCTGCATAGCCCGCGTTATACGCAACTCCAAGGGAGCATACACCATCACGACATAGTCCACGGCTGTGTGAAAGCCCGACTCAAACAGGATGGCGCTCTCCATAGCTACCACCTCCGTTCCGGATGCGGCCTGACGGTCTGCCCACTGTTGGAAGTCTTCATACACACAAGGATGGATGATGCGGTTAACGCGTCCAGCATTCTCTGTCGAGGCAAACAAGTAATTTGCCAGCACGGGCTTGTTCAATGAGCCGTCTGCCTTATACACGTCCTCTCCTAACAAAACCAGTAACCCCTCACGTATTCGTGGATGAGAAAGCGTCAGTTTCTTGGCTTCCGTATCCGTATCGTATACAGGAATGCCTGCTTCTTCCAGCAAATGCGACACATAGGATTTACCACTCCCGATACCTCCTGTGATTCCAATCTTGATCATTCTGATTCTTTTTCTTTAGAGGGTTCGCTTACGGTCTGCTGTTCAATCAAGTAATCTACAGAGGAAGGAGTCACACGCACGTGACTTACTACATCCGGATAGCGTTTTACGGTAAGAGGCAGTTTTTCTGATTTATTCGCCACCACATCAGCGTAAGAAACACCGACCAGAAAATCTTTCTCCGTCACAGACTTAAAGTTCTTCAGTCCCACCTGCACAGTTATCTGCACCTTCGACGGGAAAGTCCGCAAAACCTTTCCTTTCGGGAAACCGATTCCCACCACTGGCACTTCCAGCGTCTTCTCTGAATACATATCCACACAAGCCACCACATCTACGGATGATGGCACAAACTTCACTCCATGAAGCTTTTGCAGGTTGATATGTTTCTTCAGCGTATCCGTTACGTTAGTCCAATGGAAGGGCTGTGTGTACGCTGTCAGAATGGTATTCAGCACACCCTGAGGGGCATAGACAACTACAGAATCAGGTATTACCCGAATATCCGACACATAATATTGTCTGCCAGCCGATACTTCTCCACCCACTGCTACCGGCACTTTCTTGGGTATTCCCCTTGAATAGATATAATCCAGTGTGTCCGGACGTACGGCAAGCAGTTGCGTAGAGTTATTCAGCTGGGCACTGATTTTTTTCAATATCTCAGTCTGAGGAATGCGGACATAAGAACCTTTATCCTGATAATCCTCAAAGTTAAAAGTCAGCGGAAAGAAAGTACGTCCCAGCATGTAGTTCAGCAGTACCGTACCTCTGTCTTCTACCTTCACCCGAATCTCATCAGGCAGTTCAGACGTCATGACCACCTCTTTCGGCACATTCTTCAGTCTGACCGGAATCTTAAACTCGGTCTGATACGTGTCGTTCATGGTCTGCAAGAACCAGAAACAAAGCGACACGAACACGAAAAACAGAAAAATCAGAAACTCTCTGCTCTTGGCACTGAGCAGAAAGTTCCTGATTTTTCGTACAAGTATCAAGTAATATCTCTTTATGTTCTTTCGATCGAACATAGTCATTCATATTTATTTCGCAGGCTGAGCCTGTGCATCTGCATAAATTGAGTTCTTATCTACCTTGATTTTACACCGGCAGCAACTTCAACTACAACAGTATTATCTTCTACTTCCTTGATTTTTCCATAAATTCCACCCGCAGTTACTACAGACTGTCCTACTTCCAAATTCTTGCGGAACTTGGCAATTTCTTTCTGCTTCTTGTTCTGGGGACGAATCATAAAAAAGTACATAATGGCAAAAATAGCCACCATCATAATAAGGAAAGAGTAATCTGCTCCTCCCTGTGCCTGCAATACTACAGCTAACAAATTCATACGTTTTTCGGTTTAGATTAATAATAGCTGGACAAATATATTAGTTTTTGGTCAGCTTGTTTTCCTTTTTCAATTGATTAACAATACCGTCCAAAGTACCATTGATGAAACCGCCACTCTTCGGAGTGCTATACAGCTTGGCAATTTCCACGTATTCATTCAACGATACATTTACCGGAATGTTAGGGAAACTCAGAATCTCAGCCAATGCAATCTGCATGATGATGACATCCATCACAGCTACTCGGCTCAAATCCCAGTTCTTTGAATTCTCACTGATTAAATGACGGTAATAATCTGCATTCAGGATAGAACGACGGAACAAGCGGCGAGCAAAGTCCTGATCTTCTTCATCCTTAAATTCAGGAAGAAGTTCCTGCTTTTCACCGTTCTCAGGATTGAAGCGCTTGATAGTCTTCAACACAAAAGTATCCACGATTTCCTTATCGTCATTCCAATACAAACTCTGGTCTTCCAGAACTTCATCAAGAGCTGTATTGTTGAAAATAATTTTCTTGTACAGTTTTCTCCACAATTCACGATCCTCTTCGTATGAAGAAGTTTCGCTGGCCATATACTCCTTATATATATCACTCTGCATGATTTGTTCACACAGGTTTTTAATGAAATCGCCTTCATTTTCCCAGGTTTTCTTCTGAGAAGAAGCAAAAGCATTCAACTGTTTGTTGATTTCCAACTGCGCAATGAAGCGATTTTCTACAAATTTCATGTTGGGAGACAAATCTTCTTTGGTAGGAACCAACTTGTTTTTTGCTGCATCCAACCGCTTGTTGGCATACTTGGTTACCTCTACCATCAAAAGCAAAAGATAGTTGTACAGATCATACGCTTTAGATAAACTGAAGAACAACTCCTTTTCTGCAGTATCCAAATTTTTACCTCCGTTCTGATAATACGCATAAATTATCTGAACTATCTTCAGACGAATAAGACTCTGTTAATCATAATATATAAACAAACTATATTTTTAGGTGGGCAAAAGTAAGCATTTTCCTTTATTACACACCATAAAGCATTATATTTTTCTTTTTTTCAGAGATTCGACATTTTCCTCATTCTTCTTTTGGTCACATTGCAAAAAATATTCAAATTTGAACGCATTTTTATTAGTAACAGTGAGTTATGGAAGAACTGAAGAAGAAAAGTACGACTATTGAAAACGACAAAGAAATCGTTTTCTCCAAAGCTATCAAAGCTGGAAAACGAATTTACTACTTGGATGTAAAGAAAAACCGGAAAGAGGAAATGTTCATTGCTATCACAGAAAGCAAGAAGTAGTGTCTCTTGACAAAGATGATCCTCAGGTTAATTTTGAAAAACACAAGATTTTCCTGTACAAGGAAGATTTTGAGAAGTTTATGAACGGTTTGCAGCAAGCTATCGATTTTATCGGACACGAACAGGGTACCACAAGTGAAGCACATTATCAGCCTGCTACAGCTACAGAAGAAATGCCTTCACAATCTGAAGAAATAAAAATTGACATCGATTTTTAAGATAAAGCGCAAAAGTACTGATTCCAACTTGAATTACAGGAATTTATTCCATGAACATTTGGAAGGTAAAAAGAAAATGCATACCTTTGCGCCGCTTTTTCAAGCTCATCGTGTGATATACCACATCGTGTGATGGCGAATTAAGCAAACAATCAACTTAATTTAGAGTAACACAAAAAATTAAAAACAATGAAATCAATTGAAATCAAAGGTTCTTTGAGAACTGAAACTGGTAAGAAAGCCACTCGTGAACTTCGTAAAGACAATGGTATTCCTTGCGTATTGTACGGAACTCAGAAAGATGAAAACGGCAATCAGGTTGCTACTCACTTTACAGTTCCTACTGAAGGCTTGCGTAACTTGGTATACACACCGCACATCTACGTTGTAGACCTGAACATTGATGGCAAGATTGTAAATGCTATCATGAAAGATATCCAGTTCCACCCTGTAACAGACAAAATTCTGCACGTTGACTTCTATCAGATCGATGAAAGCAAACCTATCGTAATGGAAGTTCCTGTGAAGTTGGAAGGTTTGGCAGAAGGTGTGAAAGCCGGTGGTAAATTGGCTCTGCAGATTCGTAAGTTGAAAGTGAAAGCTTTGTACAATGTAATTCCTGAACGTCTGGTTGTAGACGTAACTCCGCTGGGATTGGGTAAAACTATCAAAGTGGGTGAACTGAAATACGAAGGTCTGGAACTGCTGAACGCAAAAGAAGCTGTGGTTTGTGCAGTTAAATTGACTCGTGCTGCTCGTGGTGCTCAGGCTGCTGCTGGTAAATAATTTCAGTAACCTAAAACTACAAAATCCTTTCAATGAAATACTTGATTGTTGGACTGGGGAATATCGGTGAAGAATACCGCGAAACCCGTCATAATATAGGATTTATGGTATTGGACGCCTTGGCTAAGGCGTCCAATATTGTTTTTAGCGACGGACGTTATGGAGCTACCGCCCAGCTCTCGCTAAAGGCAGACAATTGATTCTGCTCAAACCATCCACTTACATGAACCTGAGTGGGAATGCAGTACGCTATTGGATGCAACAAGAAAAAATCCCTCTAGAAAACGTATTGATTGTAGTAGATGACCTGGCCCTGCCTTTTGGAACCCTGCGACTGAAAGGAAAAGGCAGTGATGCAGGCCACAACGGATTAAAGCACATTGCTGCTACGTTAGGCACTCAGAACTATGCCCGCCTGCGCTTTGGCATCGGAAACGACTTCCCGAAAGGAGGACAAATTGATTTTGTTCTCGGACATTTCGACGAAGAATCCATGAAGCAGATGCCGGAACGTCTGGAGGTAGCACAGGAAATCATCAAGAGTTTCTGTCTGGCCGGACTGAACATCACCATGAATCAATATAATAACAAATAAAAAACATGCCGGAAGCACGAATTGACAAATGGATGTGGGCTGCACGTATCTTCAAGACAAGAACCATTGCTGCCGAAGCCTGCAAAAAAGGAAGAATCTCGATCAACGGTTCTCAGGTGAAACCTGCCCGAATGGTAAAACCAGGGGACGTGGTACAGGTCAGAAAGCCTCCTGTAACCTATTCCTTCAAGGTGTTGCAGGCCATTGAAAAAAGAGTGGGAGCCAAACTGGTACCGGAAATCATGGAAAACGTGACTACACCCGACCAGTATGAATTGCTGGAGATGAGTAAAATCAGCGGATTCGTAGACCGTGCCCGTGGTACAGGACGTCCCACAAAGAAAGAACGAAGAGACTTGGACGAGTTCTTCATGCCAGAATACCTGGATGACTTTGACTTCGACTTTGATGACGAGGAGGAGGATGAAGAATAAATATTGTCCGCATTAAAAATAAAAGCTGGACTTGCCTATTCACTTGTGCAAGTCCAGCTTTTTTATTCTGCCTTGGCTGTTACCTCAGAGGCTTCAAACAACGCATTCAAATTCTTTTCCTCTCCTACGACCCATACCACATCGCCTTTCTGCAATTCAAAAGAGACTTCCGGCTGCCGCAGGTTGCTGTCGTCGGCAGACTCAATTCCGACCACCAGACAATGGTATTTATTGCGGATGCCACTTTCACGAATCGTACGTCCGCAAAACGGTGAGTTACGTGCAATGACAAACTGCTTCAAGTACATCTCGCGGTTCTCAAAGTCCTCATCCTTGTAACCTTCGGCCACCTTTTCCAGCTGTCCGGAGAAAACAGACAACTGTTCGTCGGTACCGATAACCTGTAACTTGTCATTCGGAAAAATCCGGTTTCCTCCACCCGGGATATTAATACGGTGCGCACCTCGTATGATAGAAGCCACATGCACTCCGTATTTCTTTCCAAAATCAAGTTCCATCAAGGTCTTTCCTCCCCACAACGAATCAGCAGGAACCACAAAATCCGACAAGTGCAAATCACGGTCCAGCAGTCGTCCGGCATATTCCGGCTGACTCTCTCCCAAATACGCTTTCTTGATTTCCTTGGAACGGAGATTCTGCACAAACACCCTTTCCATCCCGATTGACTGCTTTTTCAAGAAACGGGAGAAAATCATCAGCAGAACGACCAGAATAGCAATACCCACCATAAGCGCGGCAGAGGCCTGGAACAGATACTTGATGATGTAGACCACAAACAATACAGCCAGCACAATGCGAAGCAATACGATTGAAATCAGCGGTGCATGATTGAAACGGCTGTCCGCCCAGAGTGCCTTGAACTCAATGGAATGATTTTTCTTCATAATCATGGCACGGAGGAAAGGAGAAATCAACAAGATGGTCACTACCGCTCCCAACACTTTTCCCCAAAAACCTCCCAGTGCGGAAATCAAAAGAGGAAGGAACAGGTTGAATGACAGTACCACCATCGCAATGGAAAGCACCAGATAAATCAATGTGATACGCACAATCGCTCCCAACAGTTTTTTCCAGTTGTTCTGATGATTTACAGGCTGCACTCCTACCGAATAACGCTCCAGCAAATGCTTCCAGAATACCGGAAGATGCCGGTCCACCCAGCCATAAGCAGGACCGGACAAACGAATCATATAAGGAGTAAGGAAGGTCGTTATCACGGATACAGCCACCACAATCGGATATAGGAAAGAGCTCGTCACATTCAGACTTACTCCCAATGCCGCAATGATAAAGGCAAATTCACCAATCTGTGTCAAACTGAATCCACACTGCATGGCGATTTTCAACGACTGACCTGACAGCAACACACCTCCCGTACCAAAGATGGTCTGCCCCAACAATATGGCTACCACAATCGCCAGAATCGGCCAGATGTATTCCACAATCATGTTCGGGTCGACCATCATTCCGACTGACACGAAGAAGATAGCTCCAAACAAATCTTTCACCGGAGCCACAAGCTTGTCAATGTGTTCCGATTCCACCGTTTCCGCCAGAATGGACCCCATGATAAATGCGCCAAAGGCTGGAGAGAAGCCCACACGGGCCGCCAGCACCACCATCCCGAAGCACAAGGCCAAGGACACAATGAGCAACGTCTCGTCACTCATCAGTTTGCGTGCCCTCTTTAAGAAGAGCGGAATCAGATAAATACCTACCACAAACCAGAGAATCAGGAAGAACACCAGTTTTCCGATGCTGTAAATCATCTCACTTCCTTCAAAATTCTTGCTTACGGCCATGGTAGAAAGCATCACCATCAGCACAATGGCCAAAATATCTTCCAATATCAGAATACTCAGCACCAACCCGGCAAAACGCTGTTGCCGAAGTCCCAAATCATCAAATGCCTTATAGATAATGGTGGTGGAAGACATGGCCAGCATTCCTCCCAAATAAATGCAGTCCATCTGTTTCCATCCAAACATCCAGCCCACAAACACACCGACCAGTATCATGCAGAAGATAATCGTACAGGCCGATATGACCGCCGAACCTCCCACTTTCATCAGTTTCTTGAAGCTGAATTCCAGTCCCAGCGCAAACAAAAGGAAGATGACACCAATCTCCGACCACGTCTGGATATTATCTGCATCTACCACCGAAGGAGTAAACGTGAAATGAGGACTGCAGACAAAACCTGCGACAATATAGCCTAACACCAAAGGCTGCTTCAATTTCTTAAATAGCAACGTCATGATTCCGGCACTAATCAATATCAAGGCCAAATCACTGATAAGAGGAGCTAAATGCGACATAATAACAGTTGTATTTTATTTTGCGCAAAATAACGAATTCCTTACAAGAAATATCCCCCTGAGAGATAAATATGAAACAGAAGTTTCCTATTCAACCAATAATGTTGTAATTTTGTCCCATTCTAAATAAAGAGAATATGAATACTACTAAAACTACACAAACCTTTCCGGTGCTGGACATGAGTTGCGCCGCCTGTGCCACACGGGTGGAAAAGACACTGAACCGTCAGCCGGGTGTTTACCATGCTCAGGTGAACTATGCAGCCGCTACGGCCACCGTAGAATACAACCCGCAAGAATGTACACCCGAAACATTAAAAGATGCCATTCAGAATGCCGGATACGACCTGGTCATTGAAACGAATGCCCAAAAAGAGAAAATAGCAGAAGATGCACATAGCAGGAAATACCGTCAACTGAAACAGCGTACTATCTTTTCGCTGATGCTTTCCGTACCCGTAGCCATTATCGGCATGTGCTTCATGGACTGGACGTACGCCAATTACGTGATGTGGATTCTTTCCACTCCCGTAGTATTCTGGCTGGGTAGAGACTTCTACCGCAATGCCTGGAAACAATTGAAGCACCGCACTTCCAACATGGATACGCTGGTAGCCGTGAGTACTGGCATTGCCTATACATTCAGCCTGTTCAACCTGTTCTGGCCGGAGTTCTGGCTGAGCAGAGGCATTCACCCTCACGTCTATTTCGAGGCGGCCAGCGTCATTATCTCCTTTATCCTGCTCGGACGGTTACTGGAAGAGAAAGCCAAAGGAAATACGTCGGAAGCCATCAAAAAACTGATGGGACTACAGCCGGCCACTGTCACCATACTCACTCCGGAAGGACAGCTGAAAGAAATTCCCGTGGAACAAGTACAGCAGGGGCAACGACTGGTTGTCAAACCGGGCAGCCGCATTGCCGTGGACGGAACCGTATATGAAGGCAGTTCCTATGTAGACGAGAGCATGCTCACCGGCGAACCGCTTCCTACCGAAAAAACTCCCGGTGCCAAAGTATATGCCGGCACCATCAACCAGAAAGGAAGCTTCAGTTTCATCGCCGACAAAGTGGGAAGTGAAACCGTTCTGGCCCATATCATCCGCATGGTGCAAGATGCACAAGGCAGCAAGGCCCCCGTACAGCAGTTAGTAGACCGCATCGCGGCTATCTTCGTGCCTACCATCCTGAGCATTGCCGTCCTCTCGTTTTTAGTCTGGATATGGCTGGACAGAAGCAACGGATTTACCCACGGCTTGCTGGCCGCAGTTACCGTCACCATCATTGCCTGCCCCTGTGCATTAGGACTGGCCACACCGACGGCCATCATGGTCGGCATCGGAAAGGGGGCCGAAAACGGTATCCTGATTAAAGATGCAGAAAGTCTGGAAACAGCCCGCAAGGTGAACGCCATCGTACTCGATAAGACCGGCACACTGACCGAAGGACGCCCCACGGTAACCGACATCTCCGACCCGCTTCTTCAATCTCCGTTAGGCGATGTGCTCTTTACCCTGGAAAGCGCTTCCGAGCACCCTCTGGCACAAGCCATCGTGCAGCATCAGACACGCCAGATACTTCCCATGGAAGAATTTGAAAGTCTGACAGGATTAGGAGTACGAGGCAAAATCAACGGTACCTACTATTATGCCGGCAACCGCCGACTGCTGGAGACGCACCATCTTACCGTGTCCCCTGCCCTGACGGAAGAAGCTGCCCGACTAAGCCAGGAAGCCAAGACCGTCATCTGGCTGGCCGATTCACAACAAGCATTGGGACTGATAGCCATTGCCGACCGCATCAAGCCGACCTCCAGAGAAGCCGTCAGACAATTGCAGGAGATAGGAATCTCAACTTATATGCTGACCGGTGACAATCCGGAAACGGCCCAAAGAATTGCAGCACAATGCGGCATCACCCACTTCAGGCCGAAGTGCTTCCGCAGCAGAAAGCCCAGTTCATCAAGGACTTGCAAAAGGAAGGCAAAATCGTGGCGATGGTGGGCGACGGTATCAATGACAGTGCGGCACTAGCTCAAGCCAACCTCAGCATTGCCATGGGAAAAGGAAGCGACATTGCCATGGACGTGGCTAAAATGACGCTCATTTCGTCCGACCTGAACAAGATTACTGATGCCATCCGCCTTTCGCAGGCCACCGTACGCACCATCCGCGAGAACCTTTTCTGGGCCTTCATCTACAACCTGATAGGTATTCCGGTAGCCGCCGGTATTCTGTACCCTATCAACGGCTTCCTGTTGAATCCGATGATAGCCGGTGCCGCCATGGCCATGAGCAGTGTCAGCGTGGTAAGCAACAGTCTGCGACTGAAACGGAAGAAATTCGCACACACCACAGTGACCGTACAGGAGGAAGTACAACCCACTGAAGAAACCACCGTACCCACAACGGAAACAGCTACCCCACAGCCGGAAACCACAGCTCCCTCTGCTTCCGAAAACCGGAAAACCTACCTGATAGAGGGAATGATGTGTGATCACTGCCGCACCCGTGTAGAGAAAGTACTGAACATGTGGGAAGGAGCCTCCGCTCAGGTTACACTCACTCCGCCGGAAGCCATCATTACCTTCCAAGGGAAAGTACCTGCACTTTCAGAACTGCAACAACTGATTGATGAAAAAGCCGGTGATTATACTCTGAAAGAAAAGAACTGATTGAAAGGGATTTATCCAATCCCAGTACTTCCTTGGCAGTACTGAAGTACTGACGGCGAAGTACTACAGTACTGCGTGAAAGTACTGAAGTACTGCAAGGGAAGTACTCAAACATTCACTGTCAGTCTTAAATGAAAAGAACTGTACTGATTGGCTTTGTTTTTATCCCATCCCCTTCACAAATTCAAAAAAAGTCGTATATTTGAAGCAACAATTCAAATATACGGCTTATGAAACGAACACATTTTTTTCATGGAATACTTCTGATTGTACTCATCCTTTCCTTTATGGCATGCAAGGATGACCACGGCCCCATTTACCTGGTAAGTGCTACCGACCATCAACAAATAACTGACGGTAAACTGGAAATCAGTCCGTTCAGTAAAGGGGAGAAATTTTTAATCCGGGGAGGAGAAGGAAATTATACCATCAAAAATGAAAATAAAGAAATCGTAGACTACCGCTACGACGGTGACACACTGACATTCATTCCGGTCAGCATCGGAGAAACCTCTACCCTTATTGCCGACCGCTCAGGCAACAGTTACACACTGACGATTCTTGTCAATAATCCCCAAAGCAACTACCGGGTAGAAAGCATCAGTGCAGAAGTGGAAGGTGATAATCTAACCAAAGGAGAAGAAGCAGAACTGCTTGCACGAATTGCCGAAGACGCTCCGGTTCAGTCAGGCGGACGCTTGTTATTCACCTACTCTGACGCTTCTTTGTCATACGGCGATTTGAAAATTTTCCCAAACTATACCGGAAGCTATCAAATCGGACTTTTTGAACGCACATTAAAGTACACGGAAGATACCGGTGAACCTTACCAGCAGATTCAGACAGAAATGGCAGGAAGCACCAAGAGAACATACACTTTCATGCTATTCGAAAACGAAACGTCTTCTACCCAGACTACTGACAACACTTCTTCTACAAACGAAGAAGGAGCTGCCACCACCAACTGTTTTATCAAAGAAGAGGTAACCGCACAATACAAAGGAGAGTTCAGCGGACTCACCAAGGCGTATCGGATTTATCACCTGACCAAGCTGCCCTAACATTCTGCCGACACTTTTTTGCACATGTCTCGTATCGAACTTCAATCCTTCGATTTGTTCAACCGCATCGAACGGATTCATCATCAGCCGACGGCTGCCCCCGACAATTTACAAGCTAAATATATCCTGCTCCACAAAGTGCTGGAGCAGGCTTGTTATGAACTGACCACTGGTGTCACGCTCTCGTTCGCCAACCTGTTTTCCCGTCTGGATTACATCTGCAAGGAGAAGAAAATGACTCCCTCCGACCGCTATGCCATCCAGACCATGCGCCGTAACTGTAACACAGCCATGGGCGACCGTTTTCAGGCCGACATGCAGGAATACCTTTACGACCTGCGGGCACTGGTGCGTTTTGTATCTTTAGGCTTTGAAGAAGACATTCCGGCTTCCATCCTTCCGGAAATCCCCCACTCCAACCGTCCGTATCAGGGTACACGCCTGTCGCACATCCCGTACATACGGGCTTCGGTGACCAGCTGGAACGACACGCAGATTTTTGCAGCGACCGACAGCGAAACCGACCCGTTCATCATCATCAACTATGCCAAAGGTGGGTATGACGGCGACCTGCTCTATCTGAAAGACCTGCTTTCAGAAAATCTGCCGCTGAACCTGCTCGATGTGCGTGTGGACGAGGAAAATCACTACATTCCCAACCTTATTGTGATTCACCCCGATTACCTGATTGACATCAGTTCGCTGGCCGCCTGTTTTCGGGAGTACGGACACCACCCGCTCAACTATTTCATGAACAAAATCAAGCCGAGAGCCAATACGGCCCCCATCCTGATGGGTAACCTGGCCAGCCAGTTTCTCGACGACTATATCAACGAACAACCTCAGGAGCCGGTGAGTTACCCCCGCACCATCAAGAAATTCTTTGCCGCTTCGGCCCTCGACTTCTGTACCTGCCCTCTTCCAGCCGATTTTCACGCACAGGCACAGGCACAGATGATGAACATCCGCTCGTTTGTTCACGATGTGCTGCCTCATAACATACGGAACTTCAACAAGAAGAATACCCTGCTCGAAGCCTCCTTCATTTGTGAGAAACTGGGATTGCAGGGACGTGTGGACATGATGCAGAAAGACTTCCAGGTACTCATCGAACAGAAGGCCGGAAAGCGCGACGAATACCATCGCCGCCATAAGGAAGACCATTTCATTCAGATGATGCTCTACCAAGGCGTACTGATGTATAATTTCGGACAGGAAACCGCCAATATGCAAACCTTCCTGCTCTATTCCAAATATGCCGACGGATTGCTGATAGAACATTTTGCCGAAAATTTGTTCCGGGAGAGCATCAAGCTCCGAAATTACATCGTACACAACGAGATGCGACTGGGCGATGGAGCCATCGGAGAAATTGTAGACTCACTGAGCATCGATTTGCTGAACGAATTGCAGATTGGAGGAAAGCTGTGGAACGACTACCAGGAACCGCAACTGCAGACGGCCATCAATACGCTGAAACGCTGTACACCGCTGGAGCGGGCCTACTTCAACCGTTTTTTCACGTTCATATCAAAGGAACAGATTCTCAGCAAGACCGGAGGAAGCAACGATGCGTCTCACGGATTTGCCGGCAACTGGCATATCCCGCTGCACGAAAAACTGGAGGCGGGCAATATCCTGACCGGACTGACCATCCAGGAGAAACAAAGCAGCGGCCCCGGCAAAGGATACGACCTCATTGAACTGCACATTCCGACACAGGACGAAGACTTCCTGCCCAACTTCCGCACGGGCGACATGGTGATTCTCTATGCGTATAAGGAAGAACCGGACATGAGAAAGCAGATTCTCATGAAGGGAAACATTCTGGAATTGCAGCCGGACCGTATGACCTTAGTGCTGCGCAACGGACAGCAAAATAAAGATATTATCGGCGGCAAAGAAGAGGTGTTTGCCGTAGAACACGATTTTTCGGACACGTCCGCCAACAACGGATTCCGCGGGCTGTATGCTTTTCTGTCCGCACAGGCCGACCGGAAAGAACTGCTGCTCGGCGTACGTCCGCCTGCACAACTGGAGGCGTCAAACTGAACGGCGATTACGGTCGTTTCAACGAACTCATCCTGAAAGAAAAACAGGCCAAAGACTACTTCTGCTGGTGGGTCCTCCGGGCACCGGAAAGACCTCGTGTGCCCTGCGCTTCATGGTGGAAGAAGCCCTGAGCGAACCGGACACCTCCATCCTGCTGTTGTCGTACACCAACCGGGCGGTGGATGAAATCTGTGCCATGCTCACGGATTCCGGCATTGCCGACCGTACCCCGTTCATCCGTATCGGCAACGAGTTGTCGTGCGACAAGCGTTTCGTGCCTTACCTGCTGAAATACAGTCTGGATGACTGTCCCAAACTGACCGACATCCAGCAGAAAATGGCACGCACACGTATCTTTGTGGGTACCACGACCGCCATCAATAACCGCCTCAACCTGTTCACGCTGAAACATTTCCAGCTGGCCATCATCGATGAAGCTTCACAGATTCTGGAACCCGACCTGATAGGTATCCTGTCTGCCCGTCATCAGCAGCATAACGCCATCGACAAGTTCGTATTGGTGGGCGACTACAAACAGTTGCCGGCCATTGCCCAGCAAAGTGCGGAAGAAGCTGCCGTGACCGACCTCCTGCTGCGGAACATCGGGCTGGAAGATTGCCGCAACTCGCTGTTCGAACGCCTTTACAAATCGAGTCCGGATACCTGCCGCAGCATCCTTCACAAGCAAGGACGCATGCATCCGGCCATTGCCGAGTTCCCGAACCAGACGTTCTACTACCGGGAGCAACTGGAGAGCGTGCCTCTTCCTCATCAGTTGGAAGAAACGCCTTACGAAGCCGGCCTGACTCCGCAAGACACCATCGACCAGTTGCTGCTGGAACGCAGAATGGTGTTCATTCCCGCAGAAGCTCCAGACCACCTGACCTGCTCGGACAAGACCAACCCGAACGAAGCCCGGATTGTAGCCACTCTGTTAGGCCATATTTACCGTCTGACGGAATCCCGTTTCGACCCGAACCGGACGGTAGGTGTCATCGTGCCCTACCGCAACCAGATTGCCATGATACGAAAAGAGATTGCGCGCCTCCAGCTGCCTGCTTTGCAGGACATCTCCATCGACACGGTGGAACGCTACCAGGGCAGCCAGCGCGACATTATCATCTATTCGTTTACCATACAGAATTTCAGCCAGCTCAACTTCCTTACGGCCAATACGTTTCAGGAGGGCAATTTCCTGATTGACCGCAAGCTGAATGTGGCACTGACTCGCGCCCGCAAGCAACTGCTGCTGACGGGTAACCCGCACATCCTCGGGGCCAACATCACCTTCTACAAGCTGATGGAGTACATCCGCCTGCACAACGGATACCTGGAAACGGATGCCCTCTCGTTCTGCCGGGGAGATTTCACCCTGCCTTCGTACCGGAAGAACTGGGAAGTGGCAGACGATACCTATTCCCTGCCAGCGCATTTCAAGCAGATATTCTCGGAATTGATAGCTCCACCGGCACAGCTGGAAGAAAACGAAACTTACTACCGTGAAGCCACTGCCTACGGCCGGAGTGACTTCCGCACCCTGCCCGAAGAGATGTCCCCATCTGACTTCTGCCAGGCCTACAACTATTTTTATATGCGGAAACAATATGCCGCTGCCCAGGCCCTCTTTACCGGAAGCGGCAACTGGCAGCACGACCTCATCCGTAAGGTATCAGGACGCGTGGTGTTCTGCGATCTCTCGTGTGAAGCCGGAGCTTCGGGACTGGCTTTTGCCGATGTATGCCGTTCCCTTCCCCATCTAGACCTGACCTATACGGGCATCTATCCCATGCAGGAAATGGGAGAAACGGCCGAAGCCTTTTTCCGTTCACCAGCCTACAAGCACATTCAGGCAAACTGGTATCCCCGCCTGAGTGCCGTGCCTGCTGCCTTCTGGCAAGCCCATGCCGTACTGACCGAACTGGTGATTTTCAACCTCTCCAGTCTGTTCGACCGCATCGCTCCGCGAGAAGCACGCGACCTGGCTCTGCAAATCAACCAATTGGTGCATGCCCGTCCCCTGAACCATTACGTACTGGTGTACCGTGACGATGCGGGGCCTTGCATGCACAACCATTCCTACACGGCATTCTGCAACCACCTGTCGGCAGAGCTGAAGCCGCTCCAGCCGCAGATGCCCCTTTTCGGAAAAATCCATTGTGAACCTACCGAAGGAGTTCCAGTTTCGCAGGAATTCCTTTATGAAATACGTACCAACTGATGAATAAAAAACCTATACAGCGTGCCCTCATCGTAGGGGCTACTTCCGGTATCGGAAAAGAAACGGCCTTGCAACTGCTCCAGAAAGGATGGATACTCGGACTGGCTGGCCGGCGTGAAGAGAATCTGAAAGAACTGCAGCAACTGGCTCCGGAGCGTATCCACATCCGGGCCATCGACATCTGTCAGGAGGATGCGACCGACCGCCTGCTGAAACTGATTGAAGAAATGGGAGGCATAGACTCTACCTGCACTGCTCGGGCATCGGTCATCAAAACTACCAGCTGACACCGGAAATCGAACTCCGCACGCTGGAGACCAACGGCACCGGATTTGTGCGCATGGTGACAGCCGCCTTCCGCTACTTTGCCCAACAGAAAGGAGGACACCTGGCGGTCATCAGTTCCATTGCCGGAACCAAAGGCTGGGAGCTGCTCCGGCCTATTCTGCCACCAAACGTTTCCAGAACACGTACATCGATGCGCTGGAGCAACTGGCTCACATCCAGAAACTTCCCATCCGGTTTACAGATATCCGTCCAGGATTCGTAGCCACCGGGCTCCTGAACGACGGCAAACACTATCCCATGCTGATGCATACGGAGAAAGTGGCCCGCCACATTGTGTGTGCCCTGGAGAAAAAGAAACGCATTGTCGTGATTGACTGGCGCTATCGTATACTGGTAGCTCTCTGGCGACTGATACCCCCTTTCTTCTGGAAGCGGCTGCCTGTCAGGAATTAGCCACCACCCGTCCTTCTTTCACCACAATCCGTTGCAAACGGCGGTACACATAGATAAATGCCGGAATCAGGAAGAGGTTGGCAAACAGCCAGGCTGTCGGGTCGCCGAAGCATACGCCCCAGAATCCCCACAACGGAACCGCAATCAGACTGACCAGCACACGGGCCACCATTTCCGACACACCGGAGAACATAGCCAGCCGTGTGTAGCCCGCTCCCTGAATGGTATAGCGCAAGATACTGAGCATACCCAGCAAGAAGAAGAAAGAAGTGTTGATGTGCAGGAACAAAGCCGTATCGTCGATAATCTCGGTCTCATCCGGTGAGATAAACAGCAGGGCAAACTTCTCGGCCAGTCCCCACATCAGGGCACCAATCGCTATGACATAGACGGTCATCATCAGCGTGGCCGACTTGATACCCATCCAGATGCGGTCCGGCTTTCCGGCCCCGTAATTCTGTCCGGAATAGGTCGCCATGGCCATTCCCAAGCTATCCAGCGGACACATCACAAACATCTTGATACGCATGGCTGCCGTGAAAGCTGCCACACAGGCCGTACCCAGCGCATTGTTCGCACTTTGCAACATGATGCTGCCGATGGCCGTAATGGAAAACTGCAATCCCATCGGTACCCCGATGTACAGCAACTGACGGGCCAGGTCGCTACGGAAACGACGGTCGGCAGGCTCGGTTTTCAGGATGTCAAACTTGCGGTACATATAGATGTAACACAGCAAGGCCGACAACCCCTGCGAGAAGACCGTAGCAATGGCTGCTCCGGCCACTCCCCACCCTAACGTAAGGATGCAGAACAAATCGAGCACAATGTTCAGTATAGTAGAGAAAAGCAGGAACCAGAACGGGGTCTTGCTGTCGCCCAGCGCACGGATGATGCTGGACAATAAATTATAGAAGAACGTACACGGCACACCGATAAAGGTAATCAGCAGATAGAGGTAAGCCCCTTCAAAGATATTCTCCGGTGTGCGCATGGAACGCAGGATAAATCCGCAAAGCAGACTGGTGACAATGGCTACCGCGACCGACATCACCGCCGCCAGCTTCAGACTGACCGATACATAGCGCCGCATCGTCACATAATCGCGAGCTCCGAACTTCTGTGCCACCGGAATGCCGAAACCTCCGCAACACCCGTTGCAGAACCCTAAAATCAAAAAGACGACCGACGTACTGGCACCAACAGAAGCCAGCGCATTGATACCCAAGAACTTTCCGACAATAGCCGCATCCACCAGCGAATACGTCTGCTGGAGCAGGTTGCCCAGCAACAATGGAAAAGTAAAATTCAGAATCAGCGGCAGACTCGGCCCTGATGTCATCTCTTTAGACTGTGCCATAATTTCCTCTCGTTATCCTTAAAATCTTAATAAGCGTGCAAAAGTACACGAAAGTCACGAAACGAAAGAAAATCATCCCGTTAAATAAGGTAATTCGAGCAATATTTTTGCCTTAAATCAAGCACTAAGAAAACGCACTTGCGTTTCAAACCAAACACAAGTACATTTTATCTGAAACGGCCTTACGTTTTACTTCAAACGCAAGGCGTTCTGAATCAAACGCAAAGGCGTTTTTTCAACCTATCCCAACAGATTTATAAAGCACAAAGAATCAGCTATTTAACCACATTTTCAAAAGAATCATCCGTTCACGGCTAATTTGTATCGTACCATCATACGCCGGCCATACACTCACCACGGCCTTTCCGTTGAAGTAGTGCTGAATATTGCGTATGGAATCGGCCGAGAGGATAAACTGGCGGTTCACCCGGAAAAAGACACGCCCGTCCAGCTGCTCACTCGTTGCCGCCTTGGCCACCTTATTCCAGTAATACTGGTCTGCCTGATACAGCACGTCGTTCGTCACCCGCTTTTCTTCGTACAAGGCACTCTCCTTTTCCTTTCGGGATTTCTCCAGTCCGGCTTTCAGTGCCCCTCCCGAGTAGACCGCTGCAACAAAGTCACGGAAGCCCCGTACTTGGTGTCACGCCCCTGAAAATACAGCGGAGTTTCTATGGACGGAAGTTCCCTGTAGAGTTCCAGCGGGTTACCCGTGTAACTGGCATTGGCATTTCCGCTCAGCGAAGGAAGAAAATAGGCCTTCACCTTTTCACGATACTGCTGCAAGAATACACTCTCCTGGGCATGGACTCCCAGCTCCAGTCCCAGCATGCAGCACATCATCATTCTTCTATTCATCTCAATATAGTTATAAAATTAGAGAAACATTTTTTATTGGGCCACACATTTCTTCTTTTTATTCACCCCGTTTGGATATTTTATAGAAAACCGTGTACAAGGCCGGAGTGACAAACAGTGTCAGAAGGGTGGCAAAGGAAAGTCCGAACACCGTGGTCAGGGCCGCCATCAATACCGGACGGGCTCTGGAAACCGTGGCCTCTATCACAGCCGTATAAGGCTCCACACCGGCCTTCTGCTGAATATTTACCTCGTCGAGCAGCACAATCACATTCTTGATAATCATTCCCAGCAATCCCAGCCAGCCTGCGATACAGAAAAAGCCAAACTGAAATCCGGTGACCCACAGACCAAAGACCATCCTATCAAAGACAAGGGTAGAATGAGGAAAATAATCAAGGGCTGACGAAAGTTGCCAAACAGCATGACCAGAATGACCAGCAACATGATAAGTGCCAGCGGGAAATACTTAGTCAGTGCAGCCATGGCTTCTTTCTGGTCCTTGTACTGTGAGTCCCAGAAGAAGGTATATCCTTCCGGAAGACGAATGCGCTCAATCTCTTCCCGGATTTCAGAGTGAACTTCTTTCATGGTATGTCCTCGCTTTACATCGCACTGGGCAGCCATGGAAAGCTTCCGGTCGTACGTGCGCACAAGGGATATTCCCATGCCAGTCCGATGCTGTTGGCCACCTGCCCCAGCGGAGCAGAATTACGCCCGTTCCATATCGGCAAATCCTCCACGCTTTCCATGTCCCAGGAACCTTTGACATCCGTATGCAGCAACACCGGCACTTTCTTGTCGCGGTCACGATATACCCCTACAGCCGTACCGTCATTGACGGCTTTCACGGCATTCATCATGTCATGCCGTCCCACATTCAGCCTTCCGGCCTTTACCGGATCATAATCGGCCTTAATCATCAGTGCCATGTTTCCCCACTCATTGCGGGCATTCAGCACCTTGGGATTCTTCCGCATGATTTCCAGCGCCAGGTTGGTCAAAGAATCGAGTACCTCCGGATCATCTCCGCAGAAGCGTGCCTCAATCAAGGCCTGCGGAATGGAGTTTATCTCGAAACTGTTCACACGAACCAGCGCGTCCGGAAACATTTCCGGCAAACGGTCGTACAACATAGCCTGAAGCTCACGTGACTTCTCCGGCGTGTCAGCTTCTACCAGGCATTGCGCATAATTAGGCTGCGGACCATAAGCCGCATTGGCCAGGTAATAACGGGGCGGCGTCTGCCCGACAAACGACGACACCTTTTTCACTCCTTCCAACGAATTCAGATAGGCTGTCATCTCCGTCATCTGACGGTCACTTTCTTCTATACGTGTACCCTCGGGTAACCAGACGTCGACCGAAAAATACTGCTTGTTGAGCAAGGGCATAAACTGCTGCGGAATAAAGCGGAATCCCCATCCGGCAATGACCAGCAACAGCACCATCGCTCCTAAAACCACATAGCGTCTCTGTATAGTCCATCTCAATGCCTGCCGGAACAGGTCGTATGCACGGCCGCTGAACAATTCGCCCTTCAGCTCATCCGGACGCGGACGACGCACAAACTCCTGCACGAAGAATACATTCTGCGTAATGGCCAGTACCCAGCTCAGCAAAAGAGATACCGCAATGACAATGAACAGTGAAGACAGGATTCACCAGTGATATGCGGCGACAGGTAGACCGGAAGAAAGGTCAGTACCGCAATCAGGGTCGCTCCCAACAGCGGCATGGAAGTGCCCGACACGGCATCCAGTATGGCTTTTCTTTTCCGCATGCCCCGCTGCATGTTCACCAGTGCGGCATCGTACACCACAATGGCATTGTCCACCAGCATACCCATGGCAATGATAATGGCTGCCAGCGACATACGCTGCGTCAGGAAATATTCAGAAGGCACAAATTCCCTGTCAGGAAGTGCATTGAAGCGGACCACACACGCCACAGAATCTTTTTGCCGCATCTGCAACGCCATATCCTCGGGCACGTAGGCTTCTACCTTGATGCGTGAAAGGTCGATAAACGTCACCACCGGAACCGACGGTTTCACATCCTGGTAGCGCTCGATATGCGCCTGCTGCACATAACCGTCGAAAGGCGCATACAGACGCTGTCTTCCCACGCGTTGACTGCCGCTTCATAATCCGCTTTGGTGCGTTCATAGTTTGCCTTTGCCTGCTCATAATTCATGAGGCTGTCTCAAAATAGAATTGCAAAAGTAAAAATATTACAGATTGAAACTTAGAAATAAAAAATCTCCTGTTTCAGCCTTAGTTTACTCTAATGATATGGCTAAAAGCAGGAGATTTTAATACTATAACTTATAAATTATAAGTATGTCTGTCCAATTTCTCTATTTTGAGACAGCCTCATACAAGCTGGATATACGGGCATAATCAACCTCCGCCTGACGATACAATGCTCCGTGCGCTGCTTCTGGATAACAAAATCACGTTCATCAATGGCCGCAATCAGTTGTCCCTTCCGGAAAAACTGTCCCTGCTGCACATCAAATGCATGCACAGGCCCTCCCACCCGAAAAGATAATTCAGACAAGCGGTAAGGCTGCGAAATAAACGTATAGCACCGTGAAGAGGGAGCCTCCATGACTTCGGCATGAACCACCTTCACGCTGGGAAAAGAAGTCTGTTCCTGTGGCGTACGGCTGCATGCGCACAAGCACATCCCTGCAAGAAATAAAATCTCTGTTTTCATTCTTCTACAATATTATCATTCTACGCCACAAAGATAGCAGGCCCCATCGTCCCCTTTCACGGGAATTATTCCCAAGCCGCGCCTGAAGTGACTGAAGCGTAGAAACCGGCCACCCAAACCTTTTTCGGTGCATTTGCAGGAAGAGGCTAAAAAATGATTTATTACCATTTGTGAATTTTTTAGTATAAGAATTGGCTTACCTTCGCAGCCAAATTCAAAAACAGAGAAAAGACATGAAAGACAGTATTGACTTCGGAAGTATGGACATTCCGAAATTATTCCGGAAATTACTTATCCCTACGGTGCTGGGAATGATTTTCTCGGCCATCTTCATCATTACCGACGGCATTTTTGTGGGAAAAGGTATCGGCAGTGACGCCCTGGCTGCCGTCAACATTACGGCTCCGCTTTTTCTCATCAATACGGGAGTGGCGCTGATGTTCGGTATCGGTGCATCGGTTGTACCTCCATTCACCTGTCGCAAGGAAAGGTAAAGGTCGCCCGCATCAATATTACGCAAGCAGTAGTGGTTTCCTCCTTATTGCTCATCGCCTACGCCGCAGTCATCCTCTGCAACGTGGAGAAAATTGCCTTGCTACTGGGAAGCTCTCCCCGTCTGCTGCCTCTCGCCACGGAATACATGCACTGGTTTGTCCCCTTCCTGGTCTTCAGTGCCTTGCTGAGTTCCGGCATGTTCTTCGTGCGACTGGACGGATCGCCCAATTATGCCATGGTGTGCAACATCATACCGGCCCTGCTGAATATCGGACTGGACTATCTATTTATTTTCGTTCTTAAATGGGGAATGTTCGGTGCGGCCTTAGCTACCAGCCTGGGATACATCGTAGGTGCCCTGATGATTCTGATTTACCTGATGCAGCCGCACCGGGTACTGCACTTGTGCAAAGTGAAATTATCATCCAAGAGTCTGCGTCTCACCCTCCGCAACACGGGCTATATGTGCAAACTGGGATTGTCCAGTTTCCTCTGTGAAGCAGCCATTGCCACTATGATGTTTACCGGCAACTACGTATTCATTCACTACCTGGGTGAAGACGGAGTAGCTGCCTACAGCATCGCCTGCTACTTCTTCCCCATCATTTTTATGGTATACAATGCCATTGCCCAGTCGGCACAGCCCATTCTCAGCTACAACTTCGGTGCCGGAAATCCGGAGCGCGTACGGGCAGCCTTTCGCCTGGCCCTGCTGACCGCCATCTCCTGCGGTGTCGTGGTATTTGCCGTTACAACCCTGTTCTCCGCTCAAATCACCTCGTGGTTTATCGACAGTTCCTATCCGGCACACGACCTGGCCGTCAAAGGACTTCCCCTGTTTGCTTCCGGCTTCGTGTGCTTCGGCATCAACATTGTATCCATCGGCTATTTCCAGAGTGTGGAACGCGACCGTCCGGCCATGGCCATCACCCTGCTGCGTGGTTTTATCCTCATCCTGTTCTGTTTCTGGCTGATGCCCATCCTGTGGGGAGTACCGGGAATCTGGCTGGCTGTCCCCGTTTCCGAACTGCTGACCTTTCTTTTTGTCATTACCATCTATTGTCGCAGGAAACGAAGCTAAAGATTTATTACCTTTGTGCCTGCATAAACGCAGAAAAGTATGAAAGCTTTTATTGAGATACTTCGTGAAAAATACGGACTGGCACAGCCGGAAGCCGAAAAGCTGCTGGAACAGATGGAACTGCTAACCTACCGGAAAGGGGAACATATCGTACGGGAGGGAGAGCGTAACTCTTCCTTCTATCTAGTAGCCGACGGCATCTGGAGAGGACATTATCTACGCGACGGAGTGGACATTTCGCTCTGGTTTGCCTTTCAAGGTGACAGTATCTTTTCCTCCTGGGGATATGTGACCGGACTTCCTTCTCTGGTTTCCATCGAAGCCATGAGCGACAGCCGTGTCTATCGTATTTCTAAAAGCAAGCTGGAGACTTTTTTCTCTTCTTCCGTCTTGTTCGCCAACATCGGAAGAGTCATCTTTGAACGCCAGTTTCTGGACATGGAAAACTGGATGATAAACGGAGGTGCTGCACAAGCCAAACAGCGTTACCTGACACTCCTGGAGCAAAATCCGGAATTATTGCAGCACGTACCGCTGAAGCACATCGCTTCTTATTTATTTATCACACCTCAGTCGCTCAGTCGTATACGGGCAGAACTGAGCAAGAAGAAATAACGGTATGAATACTTATCGAACTCCAGTGATGGCATTAATCCAATATCTACCGTCCCGGTATGCAACTTGAATATTTATTTGATGCGTATACTTCCCGGCCTGATAAGTAACCTGATAATTATCAGGCTCCAACGGAACAACCTTCAGACTGTAAAACCACATACTGTCGAAATCAAAATTCGTAATCAAAAGGTCATAGCCCCCGAAACCATCCTGTAGATTTTCTAATTCTACCTTCTTGAATTGTTCTAAAGCTGTGTGAGACAGATGAGACAAGCGAAAAGACTGCAACTTGGAATTCAAATCGCTACACATGCTGCAATAGGTAGCCACGTAAAGTTTATAAAAACTTTCGACCAATGATTCTCCCGACGAACTATCTATTTTATATGAAGCTGTATTTTCAAAACCGGTCAACCACTCATTTCCATATTGACTACCATTTTCAATAGGGGTAATATATACTATCTTACATTTTTCATTCACACACCCCACTTTTAATGGAATCTCCACCAGACTAGCACTATCTTTTTCATTCCAAAGATAGCTTACCATATACCAATCGTCTGCAATTTCTCTTACATTTAATGTCTTAATTGCATCTGAATTCATATCCTGCGCCCGTATAATCGGATCTCCTCCCGTGGCATTACGCATTCTTTGAAGTTTAGCAGCCAATTCTTCAGTTAAATACTTCCTGCATAGTGCTTCATTGGTTGAATCCACATTTAAAATATTCGTCATATAGCTCGCATAGAACGTTTTAATTTCATCTATGCATGCACCGGAGCAGACAGTACTAAAACAAAACAACAAAACAGATATAAATATAAACCTTCTTTTCATGGTATAATATAATTAGGCTAAATCTCCAGATTGTACAGTTGGAAACATTCTTATTCGCGATTCCTTCAAACTAATCTGCACAAATATACAAAAGTCCCCCACAAAACATGAAAACCATACTTTTTTATTTGCCAATTTCAGCCAATACATGCTAAGTATCAAGAAAAAAAATTCCGTATAACCCTTTCGGATTATACGGAATTTCTGTTATCTATTTGTTACAAGTTATTTGACTTCCTCAAAATCAACAGTATCTCTGTATGAGCAACTTGCGTAAACGTGTTGCAAATATAGTGCAAACCCGAAAATAAGCATCCATAAGCAACCACAGCTCTTTACTGCAAAAGTACAGATTTATTTGATAAATATCGTGATATAAACACATAATAATCAAATCAATGAGGCGATTTTAACATAATATCCGGTTTTATCCTTACCTTTGTATATAGAACTTGGGCTTTATCCCCAAACAACAAAAAGAAAACGATGCAAATTCATAACAATACATTGATAGCGGAATGCTCGTCTTACGATTTCAAGGAAATGCTGGAACGTAAGAAGGTAAAGTCATGGCTTAAATCCGTGTCGGCTTTTGCCAATACGGACGGTGGTAGCTTGTTCTATGGAGTAAACGATGACGGAGTGATTGTAGGTTTGGAGAATCCGCAAGCAGATGCTGACTTTATCAGTGAAATGATAAAGGCAAGACTTGACCCTGTACCGGAAGTTCAACTTATCCCGATCGAACATGAAGGACGTACCCTGCTTGAAGTGAGAGTAAAGGCAGGAACGCTGACACCATATTATTATTATCAAGACGGAACACGTACAGCTTATACACGAGTCGGTAATGAAAGTGTGGAATGCAATTCGCAACAACTTCTTTCATTGGTATTAAAGGGTACGCACATGACCTGGGATTCGCTGCCTACACAAGTGGATGCCAACAAACATTCTTTCGTTATCCTTGCCAATACTTTCCGCGAGCAAACTCATCAGGAATGGAACGATAAATATTTGGAATCATTCGGACTTGTCACATCTGACGGTAAGCTGACCAATGCCGGATTGCTGTTTGTGGATAATTGCACAGTATTCCAATCACGTATTTTCTGTACCCGATGGACAGGACTTTATAAAGACGATGCTATCAGTTCCGTAGAACATCGGGCAAATCTCGTATTGCTTTTGAAATATGGTATGGACTTCATCAAGAACTATACCATGAGCGGGTGGGTCAAGATGCCGAACTATCGCCTGAATCTCCCCGACTATTCCGACCGTGCTATTTTTGAAGGATTGGTAAACCATCTTATCCATAGAGATTACACAGTAATGGGTGGTGAAGTACATATTGACATCTATGATGACCGAGTTGAATTGGTATCACCAGGTGCAATGCTTGATGGCACACAAATCCAAGACCGAGACATATACAAAGTACCGTCCATGCGCCGGAATCCTGTTATAGCGGATATGTTTACTCAATTGGACTATATGGAGAAACGTGGTTCGGGCTTAAGGAAAATGCGGGAACTTACGGAGAAACTGCCTAATTTCATGCCGGGCAAAGAACCACAATATCAAACGGAAGCAATTTCTTTCTATACCACATTCTATAATTTGAATTGGGGAGAGAACGGAAGGATACCTATAGAGGAAGTCGCCAACAGAGTAAATAGTAGCCTCGAAAAGTACTCTATCGATGAAGAATCTTCGGTGAAAACTTTCGGTGATTTACAGAAATCTTCGGTGAAAACCTTCGGTGATTTGCAAAATTCTTCGGTGAAACAAAAGCGATTGGGACGGACTGCACAAAGCATTCTTGACCTTGTAATATCAGATGGTTCTATATCTCAAGATAAGATGGCGGAAAAAATAGGAGTCAGTAAACGAGCCATTGAAATGCAGATTGCAAATCTGAAAGCCAAAGGATTGCTCGTCAGAGAGGGAGCAGATCATGGTGGCTATTGGCGTATTGTAATTAATCCTAAAGCAGAAGAATAGACCTATGGGAATATATCTTATACCACTCTGTGTTATAGTTGCCATTTTGGTAATCGCCTTTTTGTTTGCTTCTTTACAGCAAGTAAAACATAAAACTCGATATATAGTGCTTTATGTAATAGCCATCATCATGCTATTTGCCGTTATTCCTATCAATGAATATTTGACTAAGTTTACGCAAATTTCGAGTGAAGAATACCTGCTTATTTTAATATTCGATATTGCGGTGGGATATTTTTGTATGTACATTGCCGGTTTGCTGAAATTCAATCTTCTTAAACAAAAAAATCAAGCATTAGAAAATGCCTTGACAGAAAAGCAACAAAAAAATGTAGATGCTCTATTAAAGCATCAAAATGAAAAGCAAAAAAAACTTCTCAAAGGAGAACTTGAATGGTTAACAGAAAAAATCAAAGTATTTACTGAGGAAGAGCAGAAAGCTATTCTTGCCTGTGCCTGCGCATTTGCAGAACATGACTTGATAATCGCTCCATCAATAGCTATTCAGCAAAAAGAGACGTGTAGTCAGCAAGACCTTATGTATTTTGTTTGTTCTGCTTTTTTCAATATGGGAAAGAAGCGTAATGATATTGTAAGTTTCTTATATAAAGTTTTTCCTATCTATTTTCCTGCCGGAGAAAGTGTATTGGCTAAAAAGATGCCGGGACAGGAAAGGGTAAAAGAGAGAAGGGAGAAAGAAAATAATTAAAAAACAATGTCATATTTTAATTGTACAACTTCCTATAATATAATTTTATTGGAAGTTACTTATACTATCAGGCAATTTATATAAATTTGCCTTTGGATTAAAACATTTTACTTCATGGCTAATTTAAACAGACTAAAAGTTGTGCTTGTCGAACAACAGAAGACAGGAAATG